>ERZ1090880.314-NODE-314-length-27479-cov-6.809255_pt1 | contig 27479 bp, 21 predicted proteins | sample MGYA00478471_ERZ1090880 | MGnify/ENA primary metagenome ERZ1090880 (study PRJEB33644, sample SAMEA5815734) | chicken gut metagenome | biome: Chicken; feature: Gastrointestinal Tract; material: Caecum | place: Ireland | collected 2019-01-01 | study: A study of the... | reverse complement strand
TGATAGAGGAGCACAAGAGCGTGCCCGGATGCCTTATGCGGGTCATGCAGGAGGCACAGGCGATCTACGGTTATCAGCCCAAGGAAGTGCAGGTAATGATCGCCGAAGGGCTGGGCCTTTCGCTTTCCGAGGTATACGGAGTCGCTACGTTCTATACGCAGTTCTCATTGTCGCCCAAAGGCAGACATCGTATCAGTCTTTGTCTGGGAACGGCTTGCTATGTCAAGGGCGCGGACAAGATACTGGAAGCTCTGGAAGAGAAGCTGGGCATCAAGTGCGGCGAATGCACGCCCGACGGATTGTTCTCTCTCGATTCCTGCCGCTGTGTCGGCGCGTGCGGCCTCGCTCCCGTCATGATGATAGACGAGGACGTGCACGGAAAGCTCACCGTCGATCAGCTTGACGGAATACTCGATTCTTATCGGGAGGGTGCAAAATGACGATCGAACAGCTCAATGCCATTAAGGCAAAACACGAAGACCTCATCAAGGTCAGAAAACTCATAGGCGAAGCGGGTGCGGACCTTGAGAAGCACACGGGTTACCGTAAGCAGGTGCTCGTCTGCGGCGGTACGGGCTGCACGTCCTCCCGTTCGCAGGAGGTCATAGACCATCTGGAGAAGTCGCTCGCGGAGCACGGCATCAGCGACGTGCTCATCATCAAGACGGGCTGCTTCGGTCTGTGCGCGCTCGGCCCCATAATGATCGTATATCCCGAAGGCGCGTTCTATGCGCAGATGACTCCCGAACACGTGGAGACCATCGTGGAACGCCACTTGCTCCCGGGCGGCGAGATCGTCAAGGAGCTGCTCTACAAAGGCACGGTCATGGAGGATGGCAGCATCATCCCGTTCGCCGAGACCCCGTTCTATAAAAAGCAGCGTCGTATCGCGCTCCGCAACTGCGGCGTGATAGAGGCGGAGAACATCGAGGAAGCGATAGGCGCGGGCGACTATCAGGCGCTCGCCAAAGTGCTCACTTCCATGACTCCGGACGACGTTCTCAACGAGATCAACGAATCCGGACTGCGCGGCAGAGGCGGCGCGGGCTTCCCGACGGGACGCAAATGGGCGTTCGCGAAGGCGTCCGTGTCCGACGTCAAGTACGTCTGCTGCAACGCTGACGAGGGCGACCCCGGCGCGTTCATGGACAGATCCATCCTCGAGGGCGACCCCCACTGCGTTCTTGAAGCCATGGCGATAGCGGGCTACACCATCGGATCCAACCAGGGCTACATATACGTTCGCGCGGAGTACCCCATAGCCGTACACCGTCTGCAGATAGCGATCAAGCAGGCCAGGGAATACGGCCTGCTCGGCAAGAACATACTCGGCACGGGCTTCGATTTCGATATCGAGATCCGTCTGGGAGCGGGCGCGTTCGTCTGCGGCGAGGAGACCGCGCTCATGACGAGCATAGAAGGTCATCGCGGCGAGCCGCGTCCCCGTCCGCCTTTCCCCGCGGTCAAGGGTCTGTTCGGCAAGCCCACCATCCTCAACAACGTGGAGACCTGGGCTAACATCAACCCCATCATCCGCAAGGGCGGTAAATGGTATTCCACCATCGGCACGGAGACCTCCAAGGGCACCAAGGTGTTCGCTCTGGGCGGTAAGATAACCAACGTCGGTCTGGTGGAAGTTCCCATGGGAACCACGCTCCGCACCATCGTCGAAGAGATAGGCGGCGGCATACCCAACGGCAAGAAGTTCAAAGCCGCGCAGACGGGCGGTCCTTCGGGCGGATGTATCCCCGCAAGCTGTCTGGACATACCCATCGACTACGAGAGCCTTAAAAAGATAGGCTCCATGATGGGCAGCGGCGGCATGATCATACTGGACGAAGACACCTGCATGGTGGACATATCCAAATTCTACCTTGAGTTCACGGCGGACGAGTCCTGCGGCAAGTGCAATCCCTGCCGCGTGGGTACCAAGCGTCTGCTCGAATTGCTGACCAAGATAACGAAGGGCAAGGGCGAGCCTGAAGATCTGGACAAGATCAAAGAGCTTGCCGATCACATGAAGTCCTCTTCGCTGTGCGCGCTCGGTCAGTCCGCGCCCAACCCCATACTCTCCACGCTGAGATATTTCGAGGACGAATACAAGGCGCACATAGATAACAAGACCTGCCCCGCGGGCGTATGCAAAGCGTTGCTGTCCTACTACATCATACCCGATAAGTGCAAGGGCTGCACGCTGTGCGCGCGTAATTGCCCCGTGTCCGCGATTTCGGGCAAGGTCAGAGAACCTCACGTCATCGATACGACCAAGTGTATCAAGTGCGGCGTGTGCATCGGCAACTGCCGTTTCGGCGCGATCGTGAAGAAGTGAGGAGGGAATAGCAATGGTCAACTTGAAAATCAACGGTATAAGCGTATCCGTCCCCGAGGGGAGCACCATACTTCAGGCCGCCAAGGCCGCTGGCGTGGAGATACCCACGCTGTGCTACCTCAAGGACGTCAACTGCGTGGGTTCCTGCCGTATGTGCGTTGTGGAAGCCACGGGCGCGCGCGGACTCGTAGCGGCCTGCGTGTATCCGGTCAGCGAGGGCATGGAGGTCCAGACCAATACGCCCAAGTGCCGCCGTTCCCGCAAGCTCACGCTGGAACTGCTGCTCTCCACCCATAACAGAAAATGCCTGTCCTGCGACCGCAGCCGCACCTGCGAGCTGCAGCGTCTGTGCAAGGAATACGAAGCGGATGAAGACAGATATGCCTTCAACGACGAGATCGTGCCGCTCGACACGTCTTCGCCCTTCCTCATCCGCGACAACAACAAGTGCATCAACTGCCGTCGTTGCGTGGCCGCCTGCAAGGTGCTCCAGAGCGTGGAGGCGATAGGCCCCATAGGCAGGGGATACGCCGTTCACATCGGCAGCGCGTTCGACGTGCCTCTCATGGATACGTCCTGCGTGGGCTGCGGCCAGTGCATAGTGGCTTGCCCCGTGGGCGCGCTCACCGAAAAGTCGAACACCGATCAGGTCTGGAACGCCATGTCCGATCCCGACAAGAAAGTCGTGTTCTTTACCGCTCCTTCCGTACGCGCTCAACTGGGCGAGGAGTTCGATTATCCCGTAGGCACCAACGTGGACGGTAAGATGGTCGCGGCCATCCGTCGCCTGGGCAACGTTCAGGTCTTCAACATGGACGTTACCGCCGACCTCACCATCATGGAGGAGGCGACCGAGCTGGTGGAGCGTATCGTGGGCAAAAAGACGTTGCCCATGTTCACGTCCTGCTGCCCCGGCTGGATAAAGTTCATGGAGCACAATTATCCCGACATGCTGGATAATCTCTCCACCTGCAAATCCCCGCAGCAGATGTTCGGCGGCGTGCTCAAATCGTATTACTGCGAGAAGAACGGCATCGATCCCAAAGACCTGTTCGTGGTGAGCGTAATACCCTGCACGGCAAAGAAGTTCGAGGTCACCCGTAATGAATTCGACTACGACGTGGACGTTGCCATAACGACGCGCGAGCTCGCCAAGATGATCAAGACGGCGGGCATCAAGTTCCGTGACCTGCCCGACGAGGATTACGACGATCCGTTCGACGTGGCGACGGGCGGCGGCGCGATATTCGGTGCGACGGGCGGCGTCATGGAAGCGGCGCTCCGTACCGCTGCGCACATGATGGACGGCAAGTTCGAGACCATCGACTTCAAGGAAGTGCGCGGCACTCAGCCCATCAAAGAGGCCACCTACAAGGTCGCCGGCGTCACCGTCAAGGTCGCTGTGGCGTCCGGTCTCGCCAGCGCGCGCAAGGTGGTCGAGTCCATACGTTCGGGCGAGAAGGACTATAACTTCGTGGAAGTCATGGCCTGCCCGGGCGGTTGCGTCAACGGCGGCGGTCAGCCTCACGTGGGTGACAGCATCCGCAACTGGTCGGACGTCCGCGCGCTCCGCGCAAAAGCGCTCTACGATTACGACAAGAAGGTAACGCCCATCCGCAGATCTTCGGACAGCCCCGTCATGAAGAAGCTCTATTCCGAGTACTTCGAAAAACCGGGCAGCCACAAGGCTCACGAGGTGTTGCATACGAAATACGTCAAGCGCCCCAAGTATTGATCTCCGATCGTCGATCGGACGTGATGTGCCGACGGCGTATCCTTGATATCATGATAAAAAGACCTTTCGCGACGTTATGTCACGGAAGGTCTTTTTGTGCGTTATCGCTTATTCGCGGGCTTTGAGCAGTCTGAATCTCGAACGCGTGAAGTCTATCAGTCCTTCGGCTTTCATGCGTCCCAGCTCTGCCGAAAGCGCCGATCTGTCCACTGCCAGATAGTCGGCCAGCTCCTGACGGGAGAAGGGGATATCGAACGACGCGGAACCGTGCTTGATGGCCTGGCTGCCGAGATACGACAACACTTTCTCGCGCGTCGTCCGTCGCGAAAGGTGCTCCACTTTTTCGAGGAACCCCACGCAACTGTGGCTTATCGCGCGTACGGTATTGTACAGAAACCGCGTATGGTCGGCGCAATTGCCCTCACACGGCCCGTGGAGTCTGTAACCGCCCATCATCACAGCGCTGCCCGAAGTCTCCGCCACTAGCCTCGTGGTGACCTCATGTCCGGAGTAGACGTAAGCCGCTCCGAACATCACGCTGACTCCCAGGCGATTGATTATGTTCCGATTGCCGAGATGATCTTCGCTCACCGCTATCGCACTGCCTTCCGTGATGATGACTATGCTCGCTCTGTCGCCGTAGCCCACAACTTCGTCGCCCGCGCGAAATACCGTCTCGCGCGCTTCAAAGCATTTCAGCAGCTTTTCCACGTCTGCTATGCCTGACATAAGACGGCATGCGCGTATCCTTTCAATTATCTCTTTATCCATGTTTTTTCCGCTTTCGTTGTAAAAACAACGTATTTTTTTATCAAATTATATTATAATACCCGTGATAAAGTCAATCGGTACGCATTGATTTTTTTGGATAAGCAATAAATTTTTCATAACGGAGAAAGGTATATATATGAAGAAAGCAAAGAAGTTGTCTTTGGCGATACTTTCGCTCGTTTGCGCTCTCGCGCTTTTCGTCGCGGTCTTCGCGGGTTGCGGCGGGGATCCCACCACGCCCACTACGCCCGGCGGCGATGGAGAGACCCCCACGCCCGTCAACGTTTCGCTCGTGGCTCCCGACGGCGCTCCCATGGCCGCGCTCGCGGATATGTGGGGCAGTGAATTCGACGGCGCCACGATCGACTATTCCGTCACCGCGGAAACGCAGCTCAACACAGAGTTCGCATCCGGCACGGAGTTCATAGTCGCGCCCATCAACATCGGCGCGAACATCCACAACTCTTACGCGCAGGGCAAGACGGAATATGATTACAAGCTGATGAACGTCACCAGCTGGGGCGTACTCTACCTGATCACGACGGAAGACTATACCGTTTACGAGGGCGAGGACGCCGCGGACGTTGACGCATACGCCGCGCAGTTCGACGGGAAGACCATAACCACCATCGGTCTGCCGGCCATCCCCGGAAAGACGACGGGTTATATCTTCGATGGCGCTGAGCTGTCCGGTACCGATGCGACCGTTATCCAGCAGAGCATAGCTCGCGGCGATAAGATCACGGCCGTGCTGGGCGAGCCCGCCATAACGGCGCTCAAGACCCAGGGCAAGGAGTTCACTGTGCTTGCGTCCATAAGCGAGCTGTTCGCGGACAAGACGGGTGAGGAATTCCCCATGGCGGGAATGTTCGTTCGTTCGGACATAGCCGCCGATCACTCAACGCTCGTGACCGCTATCAATGACAAGATCAGAGACAGCGTCGCAGCGTTCAACGCCGATCCCGAGGCCGTCGGCACGAAAGCGGAAGGCATAGAGGGATGTTCGCTCAAAGGCGCGGTGCTTAAAAACGCGAAGGATAAGATGAACGTGCGCTTCCGCAATGCGGCTGACTCCAAAGACGCGGTGAACGAGCTGTTCTCGCACATCGGAGTGACCGTGGACGACGCGTTCTTCCTGTGATGAAGGGATGAAAAAAGTACTTTACAGGAACAGATATGTTCTGATATCGACGGCGGCGGCTCTCGTACTCCTCGGAGTATGGGAGCTCGTCGCGCGTCTGATAGATATCGAGATCGTGCTGCCCACGTTCACGTCTGTGGGTGCGGCGTTCTTCGGACTTTTCGCCGATCCCGCGTTCTATCGCGACATCGGATTGACCATGCTGCGCTGTCTGTGCGGCTACGCCGTCGGGTTCGTCCTGGGCGTATCGCTCGGGCTTATCGCGGGGCGCAAGAAGAGCGTTGCGGCCGCGCTCGCTCCCGTGGTCGCGGTCATGCGCACCACGCCCGTGGCTGCCGTCACGCTCGTCTTCGCGTTGTGGATGGGGGAGAACGTCCTGCCCTCTTTCGTGGGCATATTGCTCGTCTTTCCCGTGATATATCAGCAGATCAAGACCGCCGCGGAAAACATCGACAGATCGGTGGACGACGTTCTCGCGGAGTTCGGTTCGGGCTTTTTTACGAACATACGCACTGTATATCTTCCGCTCGTTCTGCCGTACGCGCTCTCGGGCGTTTCGGCGACGTTCGGCATGAACATCAAGGCAGTAATATCCGCCGAGGTGCTGGCGTATACCGTCCACAGCATCGGCTATCGCATTTACTTTTCCAAAGCGAATTTCCTTAACGAAACGCCCACGCTGTTCGCATGGGTGCTCGTCGCGATATTGCTTTCCGTCCTGTTTGAATTTTTGCTCAAATGTGTCATCGGCATAGGTATCAGACGCATATCCTGGCTGGATGTGGGTAAAGAACGCGCATGATTACGCCATGAGCCGTGACTTTGCGTAATTTCTTTTTTTATCGATATTTATTGACATAAAGCTGCAAAGGTGATAAAATTAACATATATCTCTAAAGGGGTATGTGTTTTTTTTGTGGAAAGAAGCAGCGGTATATTATTGCATATAGCGACTTTGCCGGGAAAATACGGCGTGGGTCAGATGGGAAGTGAAGCGCGCCGTTTCGTTGATTATCTTGCGGAAGCAGGGCAGAAGTATTGGCAGGTATTGCCGCTCGTGCCGACGGGTTACGGCGACTCGCCCTATCAGTCGGTCTGTTCTTTTGCCGGCAGCGAATATTTCATATCACTGGAATCTCTTGCCGCTCGCGGCCTGCTCACTTCCGACGAGCTGGCAAGCGCCGAAACACCTGCGGACAGTCGCATATCGTATCGCAGGCTGTTTGAAACGCGCTTCGCGTTGCTTCGCCTGGCGTTCCATCGCGACCGCAACGAGCACGCTTTCCGTAAATTCGTAAAGAAGGGCGAGTACGCTGAGTACGCGCTTTTCCGTTCGCTCAAGACCGCGCACGCCAACATCCCGTGGAGATGGTGGCCCGAGATATACAGGTACCGCGACAAGAAGGCGCTCGCCGCGTTCGCGGACGCTAACTCGGACGACATACTTTTCTGGCAGTGGGCGCAGTTCGAATTCGATCGTCAGTGGCATGAGCTGCGCGAGTACGCTCATAAAAAAGGCGTGTCGATAATAGGCGATCTGCCCATATATATAGCATATGACAGCGTGGAGTGCTGGGCGCATCCCGAGCTGGTCAAACTGAACGCCGACCTCGATCCCGTCGTCGTAGCGGGTTGCCCGCCCGACGCGTTCTCGCCGACCGGGCAGTTGTGGGGCAATCCCGTTTATGACTGGAAGCGGCTCAAGGCGGATGGTTATCGCTGGTGGAAAGATCGTTTCCGCAAGTGTTTTTCGCTGTTCGACGTCGTGCGCATAGATCACTTCCGCGGGTTCGACAGGTATTACGAGATACCGTACGGCGACCTTACGGCGGAAAACGGGTATTGGGAGGACGGTCCCTCATCGGGGCTGTTCGCCGAGCTGGAAAAGACGTTCGGCAAGATGCGCGTCATAGCGGAGGATCTGGGCGAGCTGGACGACAGCGCGCGCGAGATGTTCCGTACCGTGGGCTATCCTGGCATGAAAGTCCTGCAATTCGCGTTCGGTTCGGGCGAGAGCAACGAGTATCTGCCTCACAATTACACGGACGACAACTGCGTGGCGTATACGGGCACGCACGACAACGACACGCTCATGGGCGCCATATCCTCGATGGGCGAGGGGCGTAACGGATTCCGCGACGCCGTAGCGCGCGAGCTGGAAGCGGACGATATGTCCCTGCCGCTCGACACGGACGAGGACATCGCCGACGCGGTCATGCAACTCTGCCTTTCGAGCAAGGCGAGGCTGGCGGTCGTCCCGATGCAGGACTGGCTCAAGATAGGAAAGGAAGGGCGTATCAACATGCCGTCCACGCTTTCCGAAAACAACTGGAGCTATCGCATCCCCGCAGATTACGCAGAGCGGGTGAGCGCGGCGCACATACGAGAGATCACACAAAAATACGGAAGGACGTTATGAGCGAAACGGCTAAAAAAGTCAAATCAGGGAATAAAGAAAAAAAAGATCAATCCAAGGGAAGGAGCATCGGAGTGAACAATAAGATCATCGATACAATGGAGCAAATGCTGTCGTACGATTATGCCACCACGATGGAAAAAGCTACGACTGGTCAACTTTACAATGCGCTATCAAAATCCGTGATGCGCAACATCAATTCGCTTTGGCTGAAGACGGACGAACGCCAGTCCGAGAAAAAGCGCGCTTATTACATGAGCGCCGAGTATCTCGTGGGACGTTCGATCTTTGCGAATCTGCTTAACCTCGGCGAGCTTGAAGAAGTGGATAAACTCCTCAAAGAGCGCGGAGTGGACATCCGTTCGTTCGAGGAGATACCGGACGCCGCTCTCGGTAACGGCGGTCTGGGACGCCTTGCCGCCTGCTATCTCGAATCGGCGGCGACGGAGGATATCCCGCTCAACGGTTACGGCATCAGATATAAATACGGTCTGTTCAAGCAGACTTTCGTCAACGGCTTCCAGGTGGAGACCGTGGACGACTGGACGACCTGCGGCGACCCCTGGTCCATCCGCAGAGACGATCTCACGCAGATCGTGTCGTTCTCGGACATGAAGGTCAAGGCCGTGCCTTATGACTTTCCGGTCATCGGTTACGGCGGAAAGACGGTCAACACTCTGCGCCTCTGGCAGAGCGAACCCATAAACAAGCTGGACTACATCGAGTTCAACAACATGCACTACGCCAACGCGCTTGCAGAGAAGAACGCCGCGGAGATAATCTCTTACGTTCTCTATCCCAACGACGAGCGCGTGGAAGGCAAGACGCTTCGTCTGCGTCAGCAGTACTTCTTCGTCAGCGCGTCCATCAAGGACATAATCAAGAGCTACAAAAAGAAGTACGGCAACGACTTTACGCACTTCGGCGACCTGCGCGCGATACAGCTCAACGACACGCATCCCGTCGTCGCCATCCCCGAGCTCATCCTTTGCCTCGAGCACGAGGGTCTGCCTTTCGAGGACGCGTTCGCGATCGCGCACAAGACGTTCGCGTTCACCAACCACACCATAATGGGCGAGGCGCTGGAGAAGTGGGACATCGACCTGTTCAAGCGCATACTGCCCGAGGTCTATGCCGTCATCGAGGAGATACAGCGCAAGCTCAACTTCGAGCTTTCCGCAATGCGCGTTCCCGATACCTGGAACTACAATATCCTGGAAAACGGCAGGATACACATGGCCAGACTGGCGATCTATGTCTCTCATAGTACCAACGGCGTCGCCGCGGTCCATACCGAGATACTTAAAAACGACGTGTTCAGGAACTGGTACGCGATGTATCCCGACAGGTTCCTGTCCATAACCAACGGCATCACGCCCCGTCGCTGGCTCGAGCTTTGCGACGCGCGTATGTGCAAACTGATCGAGAGCAAGATCGGCGACGGTTACGTGACCGACCTCACGCAGCTCAAAAAGATAGCCAAGTACGCCAAGGACAAGGACTTCATACAGCAGTTCAAGGAAGTCAAGCACGCCAACAAACAGCGTCTGGCCGATTACATCCTGGCGCACGAGGGCGTCAAGATCGACCCGAGCTTCTGCTTCGACGTGCAGGTCAAGCGCATGCACGAGTATAAGCGTCAGTTGCTCAACGCGCTCTCCATAATCTATTTCTACTTCGAGATAAAAGAGGGCAGGATGCCCGACTTCAAGCCCACGGCTTATATCTTCGGCGCGAAGGCGGCACCCGGCTACTATCACGCCAAGGCGATAATGAAGTTCATCAACTGCATAGCGGACATGGTCAATCGCGACCCCGATATGCATGACAAGATGAAAGTCGTGTTCGTGACCAACTACAACGTGTCCTATGCCGAGTACATCGTATCCGCGGCGGACATCTCCGAGCAGATATCTCTCGCGGGCATGGAAGCGTCCGGCACGGGCAACATGAAGTTCATGCTCAACGGCACGCCCACGCTGGGAACGCTGGACGGCGCGAACATCGAGATCGCGCAGGAAGCGGGCGCGGACAACAATTACATCTTCGGCGCCACGGTGGAAGAGGTCAAGGAGCGTCGTCCCGGCTATCATCCCTGGGAGTACTACGATAACGACCCCGTCATCCATCGCATAATGGATACGCTGGTGAACGGAACGTTCAACGACAACGGCACGGGAATGCTCCAGTCGATATTCGACAAGCTGCGCGGCGAGGATACGTACATGAGCCTTTACGACTTCAAGGACTACGTGCGCGTCAAGACCATCGCGAACAGTGAGTACGGCACGGACGCATTCTACTCCAAGTGCATAGAGAACATGGCTCATGCGGGCAAATTCTCGTCCGATCGCGCCATACTCGAATACGCCACGAAGATCTGGCACGTCAAGTAACATTTTGCGCGACGAGCGCGTGACCGCTCGGCCGAAAACATATCGCTTACGATATCGTAACGTTTAAAAGAAAAGCCTCCGCGAATATTCGCGGAGGCTTTTCGTATGTGCGGGCGTTGCTACCATGCGTCCATTTTTATTTGTTTTTCCGATCCGTAAAGTAATGCTGCGGGGCATGAAAAACGGGGAAGTATTCGGCGACGACCGTTTGCGAGCGTAGGCACGCGCTCATTCGCAGAGGAGAAGCGCGGCGCGTCAGCTCTTTTTGGCAATGCCGTCCAGCTGGGCGAGATAGTAGACCGACCAGTCGTACAGCTTGCAGAATTCTCCGCAGTAATTGCCTTTGCCCGTGAGCAGATAGTCCCGGTAATCGCACGACACCAGGGTCTTGTCCACGGAAAGTGCCGCGCGTCGCCACTCAACGCAATCTATCCCGATGTCTTCCAGTGTCTTTCTCAGTCGCCATACCGCGTCGCGGTACAGTATCTTGCTTTTGTCCGCCTCGCCGTCCGGCCAAAGATGAGCGATGGCGTCGCCCATGGTCAGAGTCTTTCCGTTGTATGTGAGCAACAGGGCAAACAGCTCTTTGGATTTTGACGAAGAAAAATTGACCTTGTTGCCGTCCACGAAGCAGTCGAACGTGTCGAACATCTCTGCTTTCAGCACGCGCCGCTTGTCCTTTATAAGCGACATGAGCATGAGGAGCCTGGACATGTCGTAGGGCTTGTAAAGAAACCCCGCCGTATGTTGGCGCACGTTTTCGGGCAGGTCGCTTTCCGTGACCGAAAGCCCCGTTATGAACACGAGTTTGAGCGCGGGTGAGATCTTTATCAGTTTTTCCGCAAGCTCGATGCCGTTCATCTTGGGCATGTTTATGTCCAGGAATGCGGCGTCCACCGCGTTTTCGGCGGTATATTTGCATACCGCGGCGATGTCGTCGCGGTAAAATTTATATTCCACGCCTTGCTCTTCGATTATCTCGTTGAGGAATGCGTGCAACGCGCTCATTTCGTCGTCAACGACGATTATCTTCATGTTTGCATCCCTCCGTCGAACGTTTTACGGTTATCGTTATTTTCGTGCCGCTCGGTTCGCGGCTTTGAATGACGGGTTCGGTATCGAAAAGCAGTCTGAACCGCTCGCGGGAATTGTTAATCCCGTGCGCTCCTTTGCTTATGCTCGACGTGTCGAACCCCACGCCGTTGTCGCTTATCTCTATCTTCGCGAGCTCGCCCTCGGCCATTGTGGATATCATGATATAGCCGTCCTCGCTCTCGTTGACCTTGCTGTACTTGACGGCGTTTTCTATGAAAGGCTGTAGAGAAAAGGCGGGAACGCAGAAGTCGGTCACGTCGATGTTATAGATGATGTTGAAAGGCCGCACCTGGCTGGTGTTGATGAAGTCTATGTAGTGCGAGATGTTCTTCAGCTCGTGCTCGAAAGGGATGATCTCGGTGTCGATGAGCGACAGGCTCTCGCGCATATATTCCGAGAACAGTCCCAATGCGTTGTCGCCCGCGGCCATGTCGCCGTGATATCGCGATTTGATCGTGGTGAGCGCGTTGAAGATGAAATGCGGCTTTATCTGTCCCACGAGTACTTTCATCTTGAGCTGTTCGTTCTGCAATCGGTATTTGTTGGGCAGCAAGGCGGCACCCTCGTTGCGCAGAAAGTATACCAGATATATCACGCAGAAACAGATGAGTATGAGCCAGAAATATATTATCGACCAGCCCACGCACCCCGCGATAAGCCCCGAGCGATAGAACGCATTGACGGCCTGCATGCCCGAAACGCACGCGTATATGGCCGAAGCGAAGTAAAACGCCGTGTTGTCCAGTCCGTTGCGGTATGCGGTATATCTCATGACGGCGTACCAGCCGGCTAGCGTGGCTACGAAACACGCGAGCGCTATATACTGCAATTTCAAGGGCGCCAATGCCGCGTAACCGCCCATGCACAGAATGCCGACCGCGAACATCGGGGCGATACGTACTTTTTTGCCGTGCGGGCGATAGGTGTGTCGGAAGAACATGGCGACGGACAGCGCCGCGCAGGTATAAAACAGTTGATCGAGCAGGTCGAACAGCTCTGCGGGCGGGTGGGCGCCCATTTTAGAGAAGAATCCGTACATGTCGGGCGAAAACAGCATGAACAATAACAAAAAGAACGCGATGACCGCCGTATGCAGGGAAGAGTCGTGGACTTTGACCGCGGTGACGCATTCTATAATGAGGATTATAAGCATCATGCCGCACATCACGACCGCAAACACGCTCACCAACGCGCCCTTGTCATCCACGGACGGACGTATAACAGAAATGACGCTGCCACAAGAAAGAAGCAGCGCATTTGCTATTATTGATAATGTCCTTACGGCCGTTTTTCGTTTCATGTACTTCTGGATTTTATCACATTTGCGATAATAGGTCAATAATGTCGCGTCGGGTCGCTTTGCCTGTATGGCTCCGTATCCGTCCGTATCACTTTTGTCGGATGCCCGATGCTACGAACATATTTTAATATCGCGACCGCTAAAAAAGTGCTTGTTTCTGTGTACGGCGTAAAAGTTTTTTATTTACGGCCGCATTTTTTTAGCGCTTTTTTAGCAGTGACCGACCTAAAATGGAAGAAATATTAACGGAGGCATCAAGGATATGAAACAGAAATTGACGGTACTCGTGACTGTTTTCTCACTGATCCTGCCGCTCGTTCTGGGGCTTGCCGCATGCGGCGGCGATCCTGGCGACACGGATGGGAACGGAGGCGGGGGTACCACCGTTGCGGTAACGAGCGTGTCGCTCGATAAAACCACTCTTACCATGGATGTGGACGACGTGGAAACTCTCACGGCGACCGTTGCGCCCGGCGACGCGACGGATAAGACGGTCACGTGGTCGGTCGAGCCGTCCGGTATAGTTACCGTGGATGACGGAAGCGTGACCGCAGTCGCGGCAGGCACCGCTACCGTGACCGCCACTGCCGGAGGCAAGAGCGCGACCTGCACGGTCACGGTCAACGAACAGATACGTGGCGAGTTGCAGTTTACCCTCGATCAGGGCGGAGAGTCCTATTCCGTGACCGGGCGCGGTACGTATGATTTTTTCCATACTCTACATTCCCGGCACACATAACGATCTGCCCGTGACGAGCATAGGAGAGGGGGCGTTCCGTGATTGGGGACGCATAACGCAGGTCGTGATACCCGACAGCATAACGCGCATAGGCGACGACGCTTTCGACGGGTGCTCGAATCTCGAGTATACGGAATCGGGCGATTGTTATTATATCGGCAACGTCTCCGACCTGCTTGCTCGAGCCGATGAAGGCATAAGCTCTTGCACTATCGAGGACGGCACGCGATTCATAGGCAACGACGCGTTTGCGAACTCCGATCTCGCAAGCGTATCGATACCCGATTCCGTGAGGGGCATAGGCGGCACGGCGTTTTATGAGAATGAGAGCCTGACTCAGATCACGTTCGGTTCGGATCCGTCGCTTATGTACATAGGCGAAAACGCGTTCAGCGGTTGCGTGGCTCTTACTTCCTTGGAAATACCCGACAGCGTCGTGACGATAGGCTCGCGCGCGTTCGAGGGTTGCGAGGCGCTTGCGAGCGTGACGATAGGCGCGGGCGTTACCGAGATCGGCGCATATGCGTTCTCGTCCGACTCAGCGCTCAAAGATCTCCGATTCGAACAGGACGGCGAGCTTACCGTCATAGGGAATTACGCGTTCAACAATTGTTTCGCGCTGTGCTCCACGAATCTCCGCCTGCCTTCTTCGCTCGAAAGCATAGGGCAGAGCGCGTTCTTCGCCTGCTACGGTCTGCTCGGCATAACGCTTCCCGAGTCGCTCACGTCCATATCGTCCGGTGCGTTCAGCGGTTGCAACAAGCTCGTCGAAGTGTATGACCTCAGCCCGCTCACCATCGTTCCGGGTGAAAACGGTAACGGCGGAGTTGCGGATAACGCCAAGTACGTCTACACCGCGGACAGCGTTCAGAGCGCTTTGTCCGAGGATGACAACGGATACGTGTTCTTCGAGTACGCGAACGAAAAGTGGCTCATCGCCTATTTCGGCGAGGACACCGAGCTTTCGTTGCCTACGGGCGAAGCTTACGGCTTGTACACGCACGCTCTGTCCATGGGCGATTACACGTCCATCGTCGTGCCCGATAACGTGACCAAGATAAACGATTACGCGTTCATGAGCAACTATCGTCTGTCCTCTTTGACGGCGGGTTCGGGCGTAAGACTGATAGGCAAGAACGCGTTCAACGCTTGCCCCGCGCTCGATCTCGTGACGTTCGAGGTGTCCAACGGCTGGATAGCCGCAAGTTCCGCCACCGCCACGACGGGTGAAACCGTCATATCGCCCGGCAGCATGTTCAACGATTACAGAAACTACTATCTCATAAGAAAGTGACAGGACGCAGAGCATCGCTGTCAAACATAACGGAGGATATTCAATAATGGAAGAAAAAAAGAAATTGAGCGTGTTTGCGCTCGTCAAAAACATCGTGGCGTTATTTTTCCTGATCTGGTCGCTGTTCATGCCCGTGGAAGAGCTCGGAAGTATGTTCATCATGCACTATTCGATCATTCTGGCTGTATTTTCGGGCGCTGCGGACGACTCGACCATGGTATTCGGCGTGTTCGATATGATCTATGCCGTTCTTTTGGTGATCTCGTTCATATTCGTCATCGTAAACATCGTCGCGGCGCTCATGGGGCTTAAAGATCCCGACGGCGTGACGTTCAGGAAAATGAAAAGGTCGTTCGGATTCGTACTGTTGTTGCTCACGTGTGTGCTGAACGTTATATCGCAGATCCTGTTCTACATCAGCCTGTTAACGGCTTATCCGCTCGGTGCGTTCGGTTTCATCTTCATGTTTGTACTCCTTGTCGCGGTCATCGTGCTTAGCGGTATAGGCATGAAAAAAACGAGAAAGGTATTCGCCGACGATATACCCGTATCCAAGAAATAACGTAGGCCTGAACCAAGTCAAGCCCCCGACGGCAGGGCGTTTCGTCCTCCCGTCGGGGGTATTTTTTGTGTTCGTCGTTCGCCGATATCGTCTGCATGCGGATAATGTTTTCGATATGTACGTACATTATCGTTGCAATCGCGCGCCCGATGTATTATAATGATGTTGAAATTTCAACGATAGGGAGGGAATGAGTTACGGAAACGTATTTGCCTGTGCTGCGCCGCTGTCCGTTGTTTTCGGAAATGGCGGACGCGGACATACTTTTCGCATTCGCCGATATGCAGTCTGTAAAGCGGCAGTTCCGCAACGATCAGGTCATCATGGCGGAAGGCGCCAAGGCCGACAGGTTCGGCATCGTTCTTGAGGGGTGCGCGCAGACCGAACAGTTCGACGTTACGGGAAACAAATATATAATATCCGATTTGCGTCCGGGCGATATCTTTGCGGACAGCTTCGCGTTTTCGGACGCGGATGAGCTGAGCGTGGAGATCCGCGCGTCGGGCGATTGTCGGGTCGCGCTCATAGAAACGGCGAACTTTTACGCGTGCGCCCTTAAGCGTGACAATCTGCGCGTGGTGCTTAAAAACGCGTTGAACGCCATAGCCAATGCCAATCTCATGCTCAATCGCCGTATGGAGATACTGTCCAAACGCCGAACGCGCGACAAGTTGCTGGCGTTCCTGACCATGCAGTCCCGCCTCAAAGACTCTTCCACGGTCGTTGTGGAATACGGCAGGCAGGAGCTTGCCGACTATCTGTGCGTGGACAGGAGCGGGCTTTGCGTGGAGATAGGAAAGCTGTGCAGGGAAAAGATCATCAAGTGTTCGCACAACGTTTTCACGCTGTTGTGACCGTATCCGCGCCATTTGTCAGCGCCCGTGATGATGTCATTTAACGCTTGCCGAACGCAACAGGCAATAGCGCCGCGGAACGCATACGTGACAATAAAAACCAAAAACGGCAAAACAAAAACGCCCCGATCGCTCGGAGCGTTTTCGTTATTTGATGCTGATATTACAGCTGAGGTCCGAAAGGCTCGAGTGCCTTGCCTGCCTCGTTCGTCGTGTACTTGACGAAGTTCTTCTGGAAGCGGGAAGCAAGGTCCTTCGCTTTGGTCTCCCACTCGGAAGCATCCGCATAGGTGTCGCGAGGATCGAGGATCTTCGGGTCGACGCCGGGAAGCGAGGTGGGAACTTCGAAGTTGAAGTAAGGGATGGTCTTGGTCTCGGACTTGTTGATCGAGCCGTCGAGGATCGCGTCGATGATGCCGCGGGTATCCTTGATGGAGATACGCTTGCCCGTGCCGTTCCAACCGGTGTTGACGAGGTACGCCTTAGCGCCGCTCTGCTTCATGCGCTTGGTAAGCTCTTCCGCATACTTCGTGGGATGAAGTTCGAGGAACGCCTGACCGAAGCAAGCCGAGAACGTCGGGGTAGGCTCGGTTATGCCGCGCTCCGTGCCGGCGAGCTTTGCGGTAAATCCGGAGAGGAAGTAGTACTCCGTCTGCTCGGGCGAGAGTATGGAAACGGGAGGAAGAACGCCGAACGCATCAGCCGAAAGGAAGATGACGTTCTTAGCCGCGGGAGCCGCGGAAACGGGGCGAACTATCTTCTCGATGTGATCGATGGGGTAGGAAACGTGGGTGTTCTCCGTAACGCTCTTGTCGTTGAAGTCGATCTTGCCGTTCTTGTCGAGCGTGACGTTCTCAAGCAGAGCGTCGCGTCTGATCGCGTTGTAGATATCGGGCTCGGAGTCCTTATCGAGGTTGATGACCTTCGCGTAGCAGCCGCCCTCGAAGTTGAACACGCCGTTGTCGTCCCAGCCGTGCTCGTCGTCGCCGATGAGAAGACGCTTCGGGTCGGTGGAAAGGGTGGTCTTACCGGTACCGGACAGACCGAAGAAGATAGCGGTGTTCTTGCCTTCCATATCCGTGTTGGCGGAGCAGTGCATGGAAGCGATGCCCTTGAGAGGGAGGTAGTAGTTCATCATGGAGAACATACCCTTCTTCATCTCGCCGCCGTACCAGGTGTTGAGGATGACCTGCTCACGGCTGGTGATGTTGAAGACGACTGCCGTCTCGGAGTTGAGACCCAGCTCTTTGTAGTTCTCGACCTTGGCCTTGGAAGCGTTGTAAACGACGAAGTCGGGCTTGAAGTTCTTAAGCTCTTCCTCGGTGGGACGGATGAACATGTTCTTCACGAAGTGTGCCTGCCATGCGACTTCCATGATGAAACGGATAGCCATACGGGTATCCTTGTTGGCGCCGCAGAAGGCATCGACGACGAACAGGCGCTTGTTGGAAAGCTCTTTGATCGCGAGCTCCTTGACCGCCTTCCACGCCTCTTCGGAAGCGGGGTGGTTGTCGTTCTTATAAGCATCGGAGGTCCACCACACGGTGTCCTTCGAGTTTTCGTCCATGACGATGAATTTGTCTTTGGGGGAACGGCCGGTGTAGATACCGGTCATGACGTTGACGGCGCCGAGTTCGCTTACCTGACCTTTCTCGTAGCCTTCGAGACCGGGCTTGGTCTCCTCTTCGAACAGCATTTCGTAAGACGGATTGTACACGATCTCGGTCGTGCCGGTGATTCCGTACTTAGCCAAATCGATGTTCTTCATTTGATTGACCTCCTGTATTATCAAATTGATTTTTTATCGGTTGTATTATAGCAAGTTATCCGACATAAATATGTTGAAATTTCAACAAATTGACCATCGTTTACGGTCGTCGGACGACCCGTTACCTCAAAATAAAAAATACGAACCCGAGACATTTTCGATATTGAAAAGATCCCCCGAGTTCGTATTCGTGTTTGGCGGAGGGGACAGGATTCGAACCTGCGTGCCCTTTCAGGCAAACTGATTTCGAGTCAGCCCCGTTATGACCACTTCGATACCCCTCCGCAAAAAGCCCGAATATCAAAGCCTTTGATAATATAGCATATAACCAAAAAAATTGCAAGCGATTTTGCGCATTTCGGCGGCATTTCTCGCGCGTAAAACGACTACGGGCCGAATGCTCCAGCGCATGGCGACTTCCGACGTCGCGACTACGGTGCCGTCGCGCTCCCGACATGCCGCCGCGACATGGCATGTGATAAAAAACAAGTATTTTACTTATAGCCCGATAAGTTGTATGATGTCTATATGCGGAGTAAGTCCGTGATTTGTTTGCCGCGACGCGCGCCATGTGATATAATATGTCCGTGACGTCGTGAGGTCGCGGCGAGGGAGGCAAAAATGGAATATGTGAAATTGGGCAACAGCGGGATAGAGGTCTCACGTTTCTGTCTGGGTTGCATGAGCTTCGGCGATCCCGCGAGCAAAATGCACGCCTGGACGCTGAACGCCAGGGAAAGCGAAAAGATAATAAAGCACGCTCTCGATCTCGGGATCAATTTCTTCGATACCGCGAACGGATATTCCGCGGGTACCAGCGAGAAGTATCTCGGCAGAGCACTGAAGAACAACGTCGCGCGCGATAAGGTAGTGATTGCGTCCAAAGTCTATTACAACGAGGGGCATCTTTCCAAAGACGCCATCGCTCGCGAGATAGACGGCACGCTCAGAAGACTGGGTACGGACTACCTCGACCTTTATATAATACATCGCTTCGATTACGGTACGCCCATAGAGGAAACCATGGAAGCGCTGGACAAGCTCGTCAAAGCGGGTAAGGTGCGCGCGCTCGGAGCGTCTGCGATGTACGGCTACCAGTTTTACGACATGCAGCTTGCCGCCCGCGACAACGGATGGACGCCTTTCGTGTCCATGCAAGACCATTACAATCCGCTTTACCGAGAAGACGAGCGCGAACTCATCCCCATTTGCAAACGTATGAACGTCGCGCTCACGCCGTACAGTCCGCTCGCGGCGGGCAGAGTGGCTCGCCGTGAATGGAGCGCGGACACCATGCGCAGTCATACGGATAAAGTGGCGCACGCCAAATACGACGGTACGGAAAGCACGGATATGCTCATCGCGCGGCGCATAGCGGAGCTTGCAGACAAATACTGCACGACCATGACGCGCATAGCTCTCGCATGGCATTTCGCGAAAGGCGTGACCGCGCCCGTGATAGGCGCGACTAAGACCGAGTATCTCGACGATGCGGTGGGCTCGACGGACGTGTGTCTTACCGAGTCGGACGTGGCGTATATAGACGAGCCTTACGTTCCGCATAAGATCATGGGCGCACTTTAACATACGCGCATATCGCTGGCGCTGTCATGCGTTGCGGCTATGGATCCGGATAAAAAACAGGTATTAGACAAGCATATTGCTCCGATGATATAATGTGATCGAAGAGGAATGGAAAGTTCGTTCCCATGGTCGTGGCTTTTCGGGCCGCGCGGCGATGAGCCGCAGACGGCGCGTAGAAAGTCGGATCGTTCGGAGGTCGACATGAAAAGGATCTTATCTGTTTTTATAGCGGCAATGCTCGTTCTCGTCGTTTGCTTCGCTTTCTCGGGGTGCGGGAGCGAACCTCCCGCGCAAACGGGCGGCTCGCAGCAGGGCGGTGGCACCGAGTACGGTGAGAACGGCAGCGTGCTCGTGGCTTATTTCTCCAATACGGGCAACACCGAAGGCGTGGCGGAGCATATCGCGGAGGCCACGGGCGGCGACCTGCGCGAGATCGTCCCCGAAGTGCCGTACACCTCGGCCGATCTGGATTACGGCGATGACGACAGTCGCGCCAACGTCGAGCAGAACGATCCCGAGGCGCGGCCGGAGATATCGGGCGGAGCGTGGGATCTTTCGGGATATGAACGAGTGTTCATAGGGTATCCCATATGGTGGGGCGACGCGCCCCGCATAATACAGACGTTCATCGAGTCGAACGACCTTTCGGGAAAGACCGTCTATGTGTTCTCCACGAGCGGGTCGAGCAGCGGGAACGGAGCGTATTCGGCTTTGTCGGAAGACTATCCCGACGTGGATTTCGGCGGAAACATCCATTTCACGTCCTCGCAGCTTTCCGACGCCGAGGCGCGCGTGAGCGAATGGATATCGGGGCTGGATCTGCCGGAAAACGACGATGCGGAGGTCACTACCATGTATATAAAAGTAAACGACAACACGTTGCCCGTAACGATGGAGGACAATGCGTCCGCACGTGAGTTTACCGAGCGTCTGCGTTCGGGCGACGTGACCGTGACGATGAACGATTACGGCGACATGGAAAAGGTCGGCCCGCTCGGGTTTTCGGTAACGCGAAGCGACACGCGCATATCCGTCGGGCCGGGCGACGTGATACTCTATCAGGGCGACCAGATAACGGTATACTACGATGAAAGCTCATGGACGTTCACGCGTCTGGGGCATGTGAACGGGGTATCGACGCGCGAGAGGATACTTGAACTCCTGGGCGGCGTCGGCAGTGTGACCATGACGTTTACGTTGGAGAAGTAACGAGAGAGTGAGCGACGAACGCAACATGTATGCGGGCTTTCTGAGCGGCAACGCGCTCAAGATAATCGCCTGCGTGACCATGCTCATCGACCATATCGGGATGATGTTCTTTCCCGATGTGGTCGTTTGGCGTATCATCGGCAGGCTGTCCATGCCGCTGTTCGCGTTCATGTTCGCGGAGGGGTGTCATTACACACGCAATAAGATAAAACATTTCGTGCTCGTGCTTGCGATGGGTATCGTTACCAGCGCGGGCATGTCGGTGGCGGCGGGGTACGTTCAGGGCAACATACTTGTGACGCTGTCCATGTCCTGTCTGCTGATATACGCGCTGGACGGCATAAAGCGTAGCGCGTTCGGCGGAGACGGACGCATGGCGGCGATCTACGCAGTCGCGTTCGCGCTGGTCGCGGGCGGGTCGGTATGGCTGTGCTGCTTTTCGGGGATATACATCGATTACGGCATAGCGGGCGTGGCGTTGCCGCTCACGGTGCGGTTGCTTGACTTCCGTTCGTTCGGCGCGACGGGTATGCTCGCGGACATATATAACCCCGCAACGGTATTCACGCTCTTTGCGATCGGGCTCATCGTGCTGGCCGTCGTGCTCGGTCCCGTGCAGGCGTTCGGTATCTTTGCCATGATACCCGTGGCGATGTACAGCGGCAAGCGCGGCACCGCCAAACTGAAATACATGTTTTACGTATTCTATCCCGCGCACCTTATCGTGCTCGCCGTCATATACGTTATAGTGTTCCCGTCGGTCCTGACGGGCTGAGCACATCGGAAAATTTACGCCGCGACGTGAAAAAAACTCTCGAAGCGTCAAAATGCGACAAATTTCCGCATATGTATATGTGGAGGTCTATCGTATATGGTGTTCGAGAGTTTTCTTGCTTTTTTAAGCAAGGTCTTTTGTTTTTCCGCATACATCCGCAACAGCGGATCTTTCCCCGAACCGCTCGACGAAGAGGAAGAAAGAAAGTATCTGGAAGCGAGCAAGCAAGGGGACGCGGAAGCGCGCGACATCCTCATCCGTCACAACCTCAGGCTCGTGGCGCACATCGTCAAGAAATACAGCGGGGCGGGCGAGGCGGACGATCTCATATCGGTGGGAAGCATAGGCCTCATAAAGGGCATACGCACTTTCGAGTACGGCAAGGGCAGTCAGCTCGCGACGTATGCCGCGCGTTGCATAGAGAATGAGATCCTCATGTACATACGAACGAACAAAAAGCACCGCAACAACGTGTCGCTGTCCGAGTCGGTGGGATCGGATAAGGACGGTAACGACATCACGCTCATAGACGTGCTGTCCGTCCCCGCCGACAGTATCGTGGAGGAAGTGGAGAACAAGGTGCTCATGGAAAAAGTCCGCGAGTGCGTGCGCGCGTTGCCCGAGCGTGAGCGTACCATAGTGTCGCTTCGATACGGGCTTTATGACGGCGTGCCGTACACGCAGTTGCAGGTGGCGGGAAAGCTGGGCATATCTCGCTCCTACGTTTCCCGCATAGAAAAGAAGGCGCTTGCCAAAATTTCCGCGAAGTTGGGAAAATAATATGAAAAGTCAAGTAAAATTATATAATTTCTAAGAAAAAGTTACCAAGAGGCTTAAAAAAGTGGTAGACTGCAAAGAGTAGGCAGGACGTACGTCCTGCCTACTCTTTGCGAGCGGTTACCGGCACCACATTATTTTGTTTTTTTGTATGACGAAAAGACAGACAGTCGTCTGCCAGATACAAACACATATCTTTCATTATAAATTGGCTATTTGTTTATCAAACATTTCCGCCGACGTTGCATAGCCGAATATCGCCCGAGGATAGTCGTTTATCCAATTTTCGACAGATTGTATGTCTTTGTCAGAATATCGAGATATATCAGTACCTTTCGGTATTCTCCGGCGTATATCTCGGTTTATACGTTCATTTGTTCCTCTTTCACACGAGGTGTACGGGTGACAGTAATAGACAGACACTCGTTTACCGTTGTATATGGATTTTTCAATACCGTTGAAATCCGAGAACTCAACGCCATTGTCTACCGTTATGCTTTTGAACACCTTGCGAAATATTTTACCGTATCTGCGTTCAAGAATATTAAGACAGCGAACCACGCTTTCCGGCTTCTTATTCGGCATACGAAATATTATTTCCTTGCGGGTAAGCCTTTCGGTGAGAGCCAATAAAACGTTTCTCGTATTTTGTTTACCGACTACGCAATCCATTTCCCAGTGACCGAACTCTTTACGCTCCGCTATAAATGCGGGGCGTTTTTCTATACTTGTACCGCGCGGCGGACGTTTGGCGACTGCTTTTCTGTAATGCTTTCGTTTCAAACCTACTGGAAGATCTTGCATCGAAATATTCATAAATATGCCGTCTGCTATATAGCGGTACATCGTAGTTTTACTTATGTCCGTCCGGAAAAGTTTTTTCCGTTTAATTTCGCCGAGAACAGCAGCAGGGGATAGCTTATCTTGCAGAACTCTTTTCTCGACGTATCTGACAAATTCGAAATCGTTTGCTATTTTTAACGGTCTGCCTTTCGCTGTCATATTTAATTCGTACTTGCTTTGGGCGAGATCAGAGCTGTATTGAGCTTTATAACGGTAATATCTATCTCCCTCCGGGTCATGGTCGGTATAACGGTGTTCGTATGCTCCGCGGTGTATTTCGTTATATACTGTCGTTAAGCATACGCCGAGAATATCGGCTATTTTCTTTTTATGTAACTTGGCTTTTAAGAGACTTTCCAATTGCTGGCGCTGAGTGCGTGTAAGACATTTATCCCCTTTGTGTTTCATTGTTTGTTACCCCAATTTTCGTTAGTGCCGTTGCTTATGTTTCATATCCGAGAAACACGCTGTCAAGGTGCGCAAAAAATAATCGGCATAATGCAGTGGCTTATACGATTATTTTTTACTTTTAACCCTTGACAGCGGTTCCCGGATATGAATGAGAATAACTAAGAGTTGTAAGCCGTAGCTTACAACTCGCACATTATCTTTTTCTTTTTTCTTGGCGTGTGTTCTGCTTTCGCTGTTCGGCGAGCTTTGAGCAAACAAAAAGCGGCGGACTGCGCTAAACCGCTTGCAGCTCCGCCGCGTTTTTGTTTGTTTGCTGTTCAAATCTTTTCGCCGTTCGGAAGTACGATATTTATTTCAAGCGTACAGCCGAGTGCCTCGACGAGTTTATTATATTCAGACAATTTGAAGTCATTGCGAATAATCTTACTTGCGAGATTTCCTTGGCTTTGCCCCGAACGTTCTGCAAGTCGTGTTTGCGTTGTGTGCTGCTTTATCATTGCTATTTTTAACTTTTCAGCTAAATTAACCATTATATCACCTCTGCAAATAGAATAGCATAATAGAATTATAAATGCAAGTATTTTAATATAATTTATTATAAAAAAATTATAAATCATAGCAAAAGGGAAGAAACGAAACAAAAATAACGGGGACAGCCTATCTAAGCTGTTCCCGTTATTCATTGTAAAATTTCGTAATATGAAAGACTACTCTTTTAATGCAATCCGAGTTTGGGCTTTAAGCACGCGGCTATATCCATCAAATCTTGTTCTGTCATAATCAAAACTTTCTTACCCATTGAATCATACACTCCCTGCGCATATGATTTTCGTTTAAGATACGGCTTATTGGTAATCTCATTGTACTCTATGTACAATTCATAATCGGGAAGATAAAAATCTGGACGCAATGTTTTTGTTTCACCGTCCTCGGTATAATACAATGTCTGTTCATAGACAGCGCGTACTTTGTTGTTAAAAAGGAAGTCGCTTATTATCTTTTCTGCTCTGGAACGAACTTTGCGGCCGTCGTCAGTTTTATATATCAGATTGCCGTATTCATCAAGAATTTGCGTCTTTGTGCAGTTAGTAATTCGTATATCAACGGAGCGGTCTTTATATTTGAAGTAACACGCTTTGCAAAAATGCTTTCCGTTAGATGGCTGTCCGCAAATTATACAAGTAAGTTCATGGTCTTGCATTACTGTTTCTTTTTCAGTGTCTGTTTCTTTATTCTTGCATTCACACGGCCGGTCAGCATAATGCCACATGCCGCATTCGTCGCATTTTACTATTTTTCCGGCGGCTTTCATTTGCAAATGTTCGCGGCAAAGCGGATACATACCGCTCGGCTTTCCGCATATCACGCAGGTCTTTCCCATAATTTCCCTCCGAATAATAAATAAAAGTGGTACGCAAAGAGCGCACCACTCCAAAATCGAGTACACTCTTTGTTTTGTTGCTACACAAATTTATTTATTATCGAATGGAATAATAAAAAAAGAGGTACCTATTTGGCATATTATTACCATTCGATTTTTATCTTTTGTATGGTATGTATATTAAATTTGTGTAGCATACATACTATAACATAATTTGGTAATATTTGTCAAGTCTCAGTTCTATCCATATTTTCCATAGTGTTCATGTCCTTGACGAAGTAACTGTTTTGGTATCTCATTTCGGTTGAAGACGCGCGCTCGGTTATGTATTCCCGAAAATCGTTTATGCCTTTCTCCGAACGCAGGGCTTTTTCCATGAAATATTCCGAATAGCAGTCCGTCGAAAAACGCTTGCTGTATATCTTCTTGCTCATAAGATAATATTTGTTTTCCGTGTATTCGCCGTCCATAGTTCCGTCCTCGATACGTACGTCCTGCGTTCGCACGCCGAATACGTTATACGTCCGGGTATAATACGAGTGAAACTTTGCACATACCGTTTTCAGTAAGTGCAAAAGCAGAGTACTGTCGGCGCGCTTGTAACGGTATTGAGCATAATAGTTTACGAACCGTCCGAATAACATATCGTGCAGTAATTCCTCAATAAAGAAAAAGGGAAGAACGAGCCGGGAATCGCTCTGACTGCGAATATGCACTATTTCAGCAAGATCGCGTGCATCCGCGCCCCAACTCGCCGGTCTCTGTTCGTCCGTAAAAAAGCAGATAAAACAATAATTATCCACAGTCGCCCGGTGGCGTATCATTTTCAGCGAGCTGTTGAACAAGTCGTTTTTCTGGTTTGTTTCTTCCGTCGTTTTCTTAACCTCTTTAAGCTCGAGATTGTTGCCGCGTTCTTTGCCTATCTCGGTGCACACAATAACGCCGAACTCCAATGCGTCTTTGTTCGGGTTGTCTTCGACGAGCTTGCGTCCGAGCCGGAGCATATCGAAATCCAGTATATGCGCGTGACGCGAATAACTGTCTATTAAACGGCTGTCTCGCTTGAAGAAATCGCTGTTCCATAACGGAAAATTACCGAGGTCGGATATGATATCGTCCGTACGTATGGAATAGTTCGAAATAAGCAGGGAAGATTGGACGATATAAATGAAATACAGCCTTGAATAGCTTTCGAGTACGCTCCACAAATCGCATACTTTCAGTTTATCGTCGTATGTCATGCCGTAGCGCGCATAATCATAGCCGAAGCACAAATTCCCGTGGCCGTAACCGGCTTTGCGGCAATGCCGCTCCCAGCTTTTCCTTGCGGCTTTATTTGCAGTAAGCATGGGATAAATATACCCCAGTCGTTCAAACAGCTTTCTGCGCTGCCGGACGAACGCGACGCACGTTGCAAGATTATATACACGGTGTTTGCGTATTTCCTTTTTGAGTTCGTTCTCGAAACTCTGCCAAGGAAAATAAGGAAATTTCATATCATTTTCCAGTAATAGCTCGAATGCTTTATCTTGGAACATAACGGATTGACTTAAAGCCATATCCGTTATCGCTGTCGTTTTGCCTTTGCCCATAGTTCCGCATGCCATAGTAACGATAGGGCGGGCGTTAATAAAACCGCGGTTGCGCCGTTCAAAATGATTGAGCCGCGCGTAGCCTATTTTTCGCCGCAGACGGTCAAAAAGTATAAGCGCGATAATTATCCATAACCAGACGGGAATAAACGTAACGGGCGCGTACAGATCCAGTATGAGCTTATATACTTGCGTATAAATCGTGGTAAAATCGAAAGAGGAAATAATGAAGAAATAATACGCAAAAAACTCTATTGCAATCGTGCCGAGATTGAATGCATAAGTCCAAATGCACAGCCACGTCAGCCAATACCGTTTGCGCCGGCGGACGAATGTAAAATATCCCGTAACAACATCTTTTGCCGGGATATATATTTTACTGCTTATGCGCTTGAACAGCCGGAGCGGCTTACTTTCATAGCCGTAATCGTTGTTTTCGTTTTTAAGAGTACTGGACCTATGTCAATACTTTGGACAAAAAAAGTTGAAATATTATGCTGATTTTTT
>ERZ1090880.309-NODE-309-length-27682-cov-5.702863_pt1 | contig 27682 bp, 24 predicted proteins | sample MGYA00478471_ERZ1090880 | MGnify/ENA primary metagenome ERZ1090880 (study PRJEB33644, sample SAMEA5815734) | chicken gut metagenome | biome: Chicken; feature: Gastrointestinal Tract; material: Caecum | place: Ireland | collected 2019-01-01 | study: A study of the... | reverse complement strand
AGCTGGTATCTATCAAGATAAAGCCGGAAGCGGTCGATCCCGACGACGTGGAGATGCTCGAGGACCTCATCATAGCCGCCGTCAACGAGGCGCAGAAACTCGCCGACGACGAGACGGAGAAGAAGATGGGACCGCTCTCCGGTTTCGGACTGTGAATACGATAAGATCTCTTGACAGACTGGTCGCGCAGTTCACCAAACTGCCGGGAGTAGGCGCCAAGACCGCGCAGAGGTTCGCCTATCGCGTCATCAACATGACCGAGGCGGAGGCGAACGAGTTCGCACAGGCGATCACCGACGCGAAAAACAGCGTAGGGTATTGCAAGGTCTGCGGCGGATATACAGATAAAGAGGTCTGCGATATCTGCGAAACAAGGGACAAGAGCGTGATATGCGTGGTCAAGGAACCCAAGGACATAGCCGCTCTCGAAAAGACGAAGGACTTCGGCGGCGTATATCACGTGCTTCACGGCACGCTCAATCCGTTGCTCGGCATCGGACCCGACGACATAAGGATCAAGGAATTGCTCGGCAGACTGGACGGCGTCAAAGAGGTGATAATGGCGACCAATCCCGACGTGGAAGGAGAGGCGACCGCGGTCTATATCGCGCGTCTGATCAAGCCGATGGGCATCAAGGTCACGAAGATAGCGAGCGGCATATCCATGGGCAGCGACATCGAATACGCCGACGAGGTTACGCTCTCCCGCGCGCTTGCCGACAGAAAACCGCTGTGACGCACGGCGTCGTCCGCGTCGCGGGCACGTTTCGGAACGGGATAGAGGACGAAAAGCCGCAATAAGCGGTTTTTTGTCCGTAAAATCATCTTGTCCGCCGATATTTTGTTTGACTTATCACTTATATATATTTATAATAAGAAAAGCAGGACTTACGCAGGAGGCATAAAAAGTGACTAACAACAAATCACGGGCACTTTCGGTAGCGGTATTGGTGATCTTCTCGATACTGATCATACTGGGTATAGTGTTCGCGTTCGTCAGCCTTGACGACGGTCAGCTCGGCGTTTACAACTACAACGCCTATCCGACCGTTATCAAACTCGGATTGGATCTGAGCGGCGGCGCATATGCGGAGTATACGGCGGTACAGCCCGAAGGGATGTCCGACTCCGACTTCAACAACGCTTTGGAAGGTACGCGCCAAAGTCTCGAACAGCTTTTGTTCGGAAGAGGATATACCGAGGCGCAGGTCAGCAGTTACGGCAACACGATAAGAGTGGAAGTGCCCGATATCGACGATCCCGAGAGGATCTTCGATCTGATCGGCAGACCTTCCAGTCTTGAATTCAAGGAATACACCGACGCCGATACGGTCAACGAAACGTTGATGACAGGCGAAGAGGTCGAAAGCGCCGGCGTCGTTTACGACAATACCTCCGGCTATTATCAGGTCGCGATCCGGTTTACCGACGAGGGCGCGCAGACGTTTGCGGACATCACCACCGATCTTGTCGGCAAAAGCCTTGGTATCTACATCAACGGCGAATATGTGATGCACGCCAGCGTCAACGAAGCCATCACCGGCGGTTCGTGTACGATAAGCGGCAACTATTCCTACGAAGACGCCTACAACCTTGCGGTGCAGATCCAGGCAGGCAGCTTCCCGCTCGAACTCAATATGACCAACTCCAACACGATCAGCGCTACGTTGGGCGACTCGGCGTTGCAGGCGGGCGTGATCGCGGGACTCGTGGGGCTTGCGCTCATCATCGTCTATATGTGCGTCTTCTACGGACTCATGGGCGTTGCGGCGAGTCTGGCGCTTCTGTACTATACCTGCACGTATATATTCTTCCTCGCGGTGTTCCCGTGGGTGCAGCTCACTCTTGCCGGTATCGCGGGCGTACTTCTCAGCATCGGTATGGCGGTAGACGCCAACGTCATAATCTTCGAAAGGATAAAGGAAGAGTACGGCGCGGGCAGAAATATGCGCACGTCGACCGACGTGGCTTCAAGAGATCGCTCGGCGCGATCATCGACGGCAACGTAACTACGATCATCGGCGCGATAGTGCTCATGATAGTAGGCACTTCGACGATAAGAGGTTTCGGGATCACGTTGCTGATAGGTATCGTGCTGTCCATGTTCAGTTCTCTGGTCATCACCCGTATCCTGCTCAAATCGATCATGTCTTTCCACGACGAAAGACACGCGAAGCTGTATATGCTCAAACGCAGACCCGACGACGAGTACGTCGTTGACGAAGAGGAGTCCGTCGAAGAGGGAGAGGAGACTTTCCCCGAAGAGGACGTTCCCGCGGCTCCGTCTCCGAGCGGCAAGTCCAAGCCGTCCTCCAAGCCCAATTATCCCAAGAGATATAAGGGCAGAGGCAAAGCTTTCAGAGGAGGTGCCCGTTCATGAAAATGACTAAGAAAAACATCGCCAAGATGTACAAGATATGGTTCGTGGTGCCTGCCGTGATAATTCTTGCGGCTGTGATAGTGTTCGCGGTCTTTGCGGGCATCAATCACGATATCAACAAAGGTATGAACATCGGCACCGACTTTGCGGGAGGTTCGATCGTTACGATAGTGCTCGGCGACGGCGAACTCGGCGACGACGCCGGCTTCAACGAACATCTCGACGCCATCACGCAGGTGCTCGAAGACGACTCGATAGCCGAACAGGTGGTGCAGATAGCGGCGGACGAATACGGCGTTACTCTGACGGCGGATGCGGTAAAGGCGTCGGTCAGTTACAGCCAGAGGTCGGACACCGGCAGCAATATGTCGATCATAGTCAAGTACGACAACGTGTCTTCGACTTTCGACCCGAATAACGATATCACCAATGTCAGGAACGAGCTGATCGAGGCAAGACTCGAGGAGATATACAGCGCGGAAAACGGTTATACCAACGCTTCGGTCACGATGAGCAACATAGGCGCGACCGCAAGCCGGGAGATGGTAAAATCCGCACTGCTCGCGCTCGTCATATCGCTGGCGCTGATCCTGGTGTACGTCGTGATACGTTTCGAATTGTGGAGCGGTCTTGCCGCAGTCATAGCGCTGTGCCACGACGTGGCGATCATGCTTGCGTTCACGATCATGTTCCGCATCCAGGTCAACAGTTCTTTCATCGCCGCGATGATAACGATCGTTGCGTATTCGATCAACAATACGATCGTCATATTCGACCGCGTGAGGGAAAACAACAAGATCGCTCAGAAGCTCAAGCCCAACGCTCCGCTCGACAACTTCGCAATAGCGGACAAGTCGCTCAAACAGACTCTTACCCGCTGCGTCAATACGACGGTCACGACGCTGTTCGCGATTGTGATATTCGCGATACTGGGAGCGTCGTCGGTCAGAGAATTCGCTCTGCCGGTCATATTCGGATTGTTTGCGGGCTTCTATTCGTCCGTGTTCATCTCGCCGGCGCTGTATTCGCTGATGAAGAACGCAGCCGACAAGAGGAAGGCGAAAAAGAGAGCCGCGGGAACGTTTGTCGGACAGAAAAAACAACAACCGTCAAACGATTGACGGGATCGGATTCGACAAGGGCTGCCGTCGGCAGCCCTTTGCGTTAGCGGCGGTCAAAGCGCGGCTCAGGTCTTTATCCCTGCGTCATCCGACGGAGGCGCACATCCGATAACAGCATAAGAAACGATACGGAAAGAGATCGGGAAGGAAATATGGACGCACGGCAGTTGGCGGATAAACTGAATATAGATCCTCTCGTTGCGGAGCTGCTTTGCAAAAGAGGCTTTGACGACGAGGCCTCCGCGCGCGCGTTTCTGCACCCGTCTCTCGACGCGCTTACGCCGACGGACCGATATGACGGACTAGCCGAGATAGCAGACAGATTGGAGGCGGCGATCGCTGACGACGAAGGGATAGTCGTCTACGGAGATTACGATTGCGACGGAGTCTGCGCTACGTCGATACTGTATCTGTATCTGCGGTCGCGGGGCGCGAGAGTTTCTTATTTTATTCCGAACAGACACTCGGACGGCTACGGGATATCGGTCGGCGCGCTCGAGAAGATCGCGGAAAATACCGACGCGCGCGTAATAATAAGCGTGGACTGCGGCATCACTTCGGTCGCCGAAGTCGAATACGCGCAGGACGAACTCGGGTTCGAGATGCTGATAACCGATCATCATCAGCCCGCCGACGAATTGCCGGACTGCCCGATATTCGATCCCCATCTCACGAAAAGAGAGGACTGTTTCAAACCGCTGTGCGGCGCGGGGGTCGCGCTGCGTATCGTCGAAAAGATGGGCGGTCTGCAAGCCAGCAAAAAATATTACGATATCGCCGCGCTCGCCACGGTCGCGGACGTCGTTCCGCTTATCGGCGACAACAGGATCATAGCCCATTTCGGGCTCATGCTTATCAATTCGCGTTACCGCAAAGGTCTGACCATGCTTGCGGAAAGCTGCGTCAAAGGGCAGGTCGGGGCATACGATATAGCTTTCAGGCTCGCGCCGCGTATAAACGCGATGGGGCGGGTAAAGGATGCCAACGCGGTGATAGAACTTTTCACTTCGGACGACAAATTTCTGCTCGAACTGCTCGTAAAAGAGATAAACGAGGCGAACGACGTGCGCCAACAGCTCACCGACGATCTGACGGAGGACTGTCTTGACAAACTGAAAAAGTACGATTTTTCCGCTTGCAAGATCATAGTGGCGTATGCGCCGTACTGGGACGAAGGAGTGCTCGGTATCGCGGCGGCGCGTGTGGTATCGGAATTTTCGCGTCCGACGATCCTGCTCACGAAGAGCGGCGACAGACTTAAAGGCTCGGGAAGAAGCGTCAAGGGCGTCAATATCCTCGAATGCGTAAGGGCTTGCGCGGGTTGGCTGAAAAGTTTCGGCGGCCACCCCATGGCGTGCGGGATATCGCTTGCGGAAGAGGACCTTGCGTCGTTTACTCTCGCCATCAACGAATATGCGGCTTCGCATTATCCCGATACCGCATTCGAGCCGCACGACGGCTTCGACGCCGTGATAGACAAGAACGTGACGTCCGCGCTTGCGGCTCAGATAAATCTGCTTGCGCCGTTCGGAGAGGGCAATCCTTCTCCGGTATTCGCGCTCGATTGCGGAGCCTGCGGCTTTGTTCCCATCGGGGACGGATCGCATCTGAAAACAAAGCTGTACGGAATGGATACTCTGTACTTTTTCGGCGCCGACAGCAGAGGCTATCTCAACGACGGGGCGAAAAAGAGGCTTCTTGCGGACATATCCTGCAACGTTTTCAACAACGTCGAAAGAGCGCAGGCGGTGGTGCGCAAGGTGATACCGTGCGAACCCGCAGGCAAGGACGGCTGCGCGGAATATTTGCTGAGCGCATACCGCGACGGCGAGCGGGAGTGCGACGGGCTCAGGTGTTTCGAAGAAGAGCCGCTCTGCGGTTACGGTACGGCTTACGTGGCTTTCGATCCCGAGAGGGGCGCGGAGTTTGCGCGCAGACACGGCTTGCGCTGCGTGTACGGCGCCATGCCCGATTCTCTGCCCGAAAACGCCGTGATAGTCTGCCCGTACAAGCCGCTTGCGTTTTACCGAAGGGTGGTATTCGCGGACGAGCCGATATTCGCGGCGACTGCGGTAAGGATAGCGGACGGAGCGGAGGTCTTTACCTCGGGCGATACTTCGTATGTGCGTTCGATCGCGGCGCAGATGCCCGATCGCGACGGATTTGCCTCGGTGTACCGGGCGATAAGACGGGAGAGCGCCGAAAAGCAGTATTCGTCGCCGAGAGAACTGTACGGCGCCGTGGCAGGGGAATGCGGCTGTTCGTATATCGGATTCTGCATATGTTTTTACGTATTTGCGGAATTGAAATTTCTCGATTATAATGGTACAATAGAATGTAGGAAAGCGCAGAAGACGCCGCTGGATCAAAGCAGGCTGTACGCGGCGCTTTCGGCGATAAAGGCGGAGCAAAGCAATGGATGACGAACAGTTTTTGTCCAAGATCGAAGGCGCGTTCAGCGAGCAGAATTACGCAAGGATAGTCAAGGCGTATTATTTTGCCAAGCGCGCGCACGAAGGTCAGAAGCGCAAATCGGGCGACGATTATATAGTGCACCCGATCGCCGTCGCGTCCATTCTCGTGGATCTCGGACTCGATACGGATACCGTCATTGCCGCGCTCCTGCACGACGTGATAGAGGATACTCCAGTCACTCAAGAGGAATTGGACGAGAATTTCGGACATGCCGTCGTATTGCTCGTAGAGGGGGTCACAAAGCTCAACAAACTGAATTTCAAGAGCCGTGAGGAACAGCAGGCGGAATATCTGCGCAGGATGTTCCTGGCGATGAGCAACGACATCCGCGTTATCATGATCAAACTCGCGGACAGACTGCACAATATGCGCACGCTGTCGTACCGTAACGAGGAAGATCAGAAAAGGATCGCCACGGAAACGCTGGAGATATACGCGCCGATAGCGGCAAGACTCGGTATCGCGAGCGTGAAAGGCGAACTGGAAGACCTGTGTCTGCGCTATCTGCACCCGGACGACTATTACATGATCGCCGAAAAAGTGGCGTCGACAAAGGTTGAAAGGCAGAAAGTCGTGGACGCGATATCCGCGGATCTGCGCAAGATGCTGGACGACCTCGGGATAAAAGGCGACATAAACGGGCGCCCGAAGCATTTTTACAGCATATGGCGCAAAATGCAGAAGGGCAAAAGCTTCGAAGAGATATACGACCTTACCGCGGTCAGAATAATCGTGGATACGGTAAGAGATTGTTATGCGGTACTCGGCGCGATACATACGATGTGGAAGCCTCTCCCGGGCAGATTCAAAGATTACATATCGGTCCCCAAGACCAATATGTACCAGTCTTTGCATACGACGGTGCTGTCGAGTTACGGGTCGCCGTTCGAGATCCAGATACGCACGCACGAGATGCATCGTATTGCCGAATACGGTATCGCGGCTCATTGGAAGTATAAACAAGGCATGACGGGCGGCGAACCCGCCACTTTGGACGAGAATAAGCTTGCATGGATACGCAGCGTCATGGAGTTGCAGAACGACGTGAGCGACTCCAAAGAATACCTCGATATGCTGAAACTCGACCTGTATGTCGATCAGGTGTTCGTTTTCACCCCGAAAGGCGACGTGTTCAATCTTCCCGCGGGGGCGACCGGTATCGATTTTGCCTATGCCGTACATTCGCAGGTCGGTAACAAATGCGTAGGGATCAAGATAAACTCGAAGATGGTCCCCGTCAATACCGTGCTGCAAAACGGCGACGTCGTGGAGGCGATAACTTCCAACACCGCAAAGGGACCGTCGCGCGATTGGCTCAAATTCGTCAAGACTCCGTCGGCGAAGAGCAAGATAAAGAGCTTCTTCAAGAAGGAGATGCGCGAGGATAATATAAAACGCGGCAAGGATATGCTCGAAACCGCCGCAAAGCACAAAGGCTTTGCGTTCGCGGATCTCGCCGCGAATCAGAAGTGGCGCGATTACGTATGCCAGAAGTACAACTTCACAGATCTAGACGAACTCTTCGCAATGGTCGGATACGGGGAACTTACCACCGCGCAGGTCATGCAAAAGCTTCTCGAATTCAACAAGCGCGAGCGCAAGGAGGAGTTCGCGGAGCGCAAACGCGCTTCCGACAAGAGCGGCGGGAAGGGAGAAACGGGCATCATAGTCAAGGGCTATTCCGATCTCAAGATACGTTTCTCGCATTGCTGCACTCCCGTCCCGGGCGACGATATCATAGGCTACGTATCCCGCAGCCGCGGAGTCACGATCCACAGGGCGGATTGTCCTAACGTCAAATATCTCGAGCCCGAACGCCTTATCGAGGCTGTCTGGCCGATAGGTAAAAACGAAAACAAGCGCTTTGTCGCCACTCTCGGCATAACGGCGATAGACCGCACGGGACTCGTCGTCGAGGTCGCTACGCTGATCACGAATATGAAGATCACGATGACGACCATTTCCGCGAAGTCGGAAAAGAACGGCACCGCGAGCATAAGCGTGGGAGTGGAAATAAGCAATATAAACGATCTGGACAACCTGATCGCCAGGATAGAAGCGTTGAAGGACGTGACTTCGGTCAGAAGAACGGCGCAGGGATAAATTTACTAAACGCCGTAAGGTTGCGCTCGGACCGCCTTTTCACGGCGGACGCGCCGCGTTTTTGTCGGGATCGCAAGGAGAAATATGAGAGCTGTGGTACAGCGCGTGAATTGCGCGAAACTCACCGTCGATGAGAAAGAAATATCGTCCATCGGCACGGGATATCTCGTGCTGGTCGGATTTACCTGCGGCGACGACAGGTCTAAGGTCGACTACGTAGTGGACAGGATAATAAAAATGCGGATCTTCCGCGACGACGAAGGCAAACTCAACAAGTCGCTCGCCGACGTAGGCGGAGAGGTGATGTGCGTGAGCAACTTCACGCTTTACGGCGACCCCGCCACGGGCAGACGCCCCGACTTTTCGAAGTCGGCGCATTACGACGAGGCAAAGCCGTTGTACGATTATGCCTTGGAGAGATTCAGAGCCGGCTTGGGTAAAGTTGCGGGAGGAGTTTTCGGCGGGCATATGCACATAGAAACTTCCGTCGACGGTCCCGTTACCATGATAGTGGAGAAATAAAGAATGCGATACAGAGTCCTGACGGTAGGTCCGGTAGCGACAAATTGCTATATTTTATACGGCGACGACGCATTCGCCGTTGCCGTAGACCCGGGAGCGGAGGGCGGCGCGATCGCCGCATACGTCAAGTCTCTCGGATTGGAGATAAAACAGATATGGCTCACGCACGGACACTTCGACCATATCTGCGGAGCGGCAGAACTGAAAAAGGCTTTCGGGGCTGAAATTTATATGCACGAATCGGATATCGTCATGATAGACGATCCGTACAAGAATTTTTCTGCGGCGTTCGGTATGGACGCGTGCGGCGGGTTTGAGCCCGACGTTATCCTGAAAGGCGGGGAGAGCATAGAAACTCCTTTTTGCACGGCGAGTGTGATACACACTCCCGGGCATTCGGAAGGAGGCGTGTGTTACGATACCGGAGAGTTTCTCTTTGCGGGAGATACTCTCATGGACGGGAGTTTCGGCAGGTTCGACGGCTTCGGAGGCAGCTATCCGAAATTGCGGGACTCGCTGTTTAGGCTGTTTGAAACGGAAGGAGAGAGGACGGTCCTGCCGGGTCACGGAGCGGCAAGTCTTCTGTCTAGGGAAAGGATATCGAACGCGATCATACGCGGCGGAGGAAGAGTGTGAAAGACATTACGAAAATACGGCTTGTCACCGACTGCGAAAAGTTTTTTACCGAATTCGAAGACGAGATAAAATTGTTCCGTCACCGCGTCGTTCTCGATCCCGAAGGCGCGCCTTTTAACGTGATCGTCAACTTCAATGAAGAAGAAAACACCGTCGAAGCGTCGGTCGAATGCTCCGTATTGAGCGAAAAGACTTATAAAATAACCGAAAAAACAGAACAATTCAGCAATAATATTTCTAAAATCGCAAAAATAAAGCGGATAGCCAAAGCGGCGGTATACAAATTCCTTTCCGACGCTCTGGGCGAGGAAGCTCCTTACGGTTCGCTCACGGGGATACGTCCCACGAAGCTGTATCACGAGTTTGTCGCAAAGGGAGCGGACGCGGACGGCGAACTGACAAGACTTTACGTTTCGCCCTCCAAGCTGGCTTTGATCAAAGAGATAGTCGATACGCAAAGAGCGGTTTACGACGTAGCCGAGGACGAAGCGGATCTGTTCGTGAACATCCCCATCTGTACCAGCCGCTGCGCTTACTGTTCGTTCATTTCCGCCGAGCTCGGGAGAGTATCAAAATACGTTCCCGAATATGCTTCGCTGTTGGCGGAGGAGATAGCCGCCGCGCGAAAGATGATGGCGGATACCGGCGTGAGGATACGATGCGTCTACGTAGGAGGCGGCACGCCCACTTCGCTGCCCGACGGAGAGTTCGCAAAGGTGATGGAAGCTCTTGCTGGGACGGGGTGCAGAGAGTTCACGGTAGAGGCGGGAAGACCCGACACGATAACCGAAAGCAAACTCAAAATTATGGACGAAACGGGTGTGTCGCGTATATCGGTAAATCCCCAGAGTTTCTGCGACGCGACGTTGGAGCGTATCGGAAGAAAACACACGGTGCGCGACTTCTACGAAAAATACGAACTTGCCTCGAAGTTTTCTTTCGATATCAACGTCGATCTCATAGCGATGCTTCCGGGAGAGACTGTCGAAGTCTTTGCCGATTCGGTGGACAGAGCAGTCGCTCTCGCGCCCGCAAATCTCACCGTGCATACTTTGGCGCTGAAAAAGGGATCCGCGCTCAAACTGGGCAACTACGACAACACTTCCGAGAGCGACGCCGCCGCGATGGTGGATCACGCGTATTCCGCGGCGAAACGCGCGGGATACGCTCCGTACTATATGTACCGACAGAAATACATGAGCGGCAATCTCGAAAACGTGGGATACTGTCTGCCTGGAAAACAGTGCGTTTACAATGTGGACATCATGGAAGAGACTGCCACGATCGTCGCCTGCGGAGCGGGCGGGATATCCAAACTCGTGGACAGAAAAGCGGGACGCGTGGAACGTTACGCGGATCCGAAGGGGCTTGACGTCTATCTTGCCAGGGGCGAGGAGATATGGCGCAGAAAAGAGGCGTTTTTCGCTTCGGGCGGCAAGACGGCGAAGTCGGACGCCGCGGTCGAAAAAAGCGGCGGAAGGATATAGGGCGGTGCGTCGCCGCGCAGGCGAAGCCCGTTCCGAGTGTTTTTCGGGATATTTATATATATTTTTGCGATAATATGCGAAAATCGTTTGCAAAATCGCGTCCGAAGTGATAATATATTCGCAGTACCTCGGCTCGGGTATTCGATACTCCGACGGTATTTCTGAGCCGCAGGCAAAATAATTTTCCAACGACAGGAGGCTAAACAATGGAAAAGGATTTGACCAAAGAGCAGATAATAGCTCAGTACGCGCAGCACGAAGGCGACACCGGTTCGCCTGAAGTCCAGATCGCATTGCTCACCGCGAGGATCGAGAAACTCAACGAGCACTTTGCCGTTCACAAGAAGGACTTCCACAGCATGAGGGGACTCAAGCAGATGGTCGGCAAAAGACGCAATCTTCTCAATTATCTCAAAGAGAACGATATCGAGCGTTACCGTTCGCTGATCGCAAGACTGGGACTGAGAAAGTAAAGGACAATCGGGTTGTCGCCGTCGCGCAACCCGATTTTTTTGCGGAAAACGCTTTTTTTCGGATAAAAGGCGCCGCAGCGGCGGATAATCACATCGGCAACGATAAAAAGTTATATACAAAAGTACTAATTGGAGGTTAGTAATGGAGAGAAAGATTTTTTCCACCGTCATCGGCGGCAGAGAAGTGACCGTAGAGACCGGCGCTTACTGCGAACAGGCCAACGGCAGCTGTCTTGTCAGATGCGGCGAAACCGCCGTCATGGTCAACGCGACGATGGCGAAGGCTCCGCGCGACGGTATCGACTTCTTCCCGCTCGGAGTGGATTTCGAAGAAAAGATGTATTCCGTCGGCAAGATTCCCGGCGGCTTCAAGAAGCGCGAGGGCAGACCCAGCGACAAGGCGATCCTGACGTCCAGACTTATCGACAGACCGCTCCGTCCGCTGTTCCCCAAGGGCTTCTATAACGACGTGGCGGTGGTCGCGACCTGCCTTTCGGTCGATACCGATATCCCGCCCGAAGTTTACGCGATGATCGGCAGCTCGGTCGCTCTGTCCATATCGGATATCCCGTTCGCGGGACCGACGGGTTCGGTCGTGGTAGGCTACGTCGACGGTCAGTACGTGATCAACCCCGACAGCGCGCAGCGCGACAAGAGCAAACTGCATCTGTCGCTCAGCGGCACGAAGGAAGCGATCCTCATGGTCGAGGCGGGCGCGAACGAGGTCACCGAAGAGGAGATGATCGGCGCGATCCTGTTCGGACACGAGGAGATCAAGAAGATCGTGGCGTTCATCGAGGATATCCGGAAGCAGATCGGCAAAGAGAAGATCGTGCCCGATCTCTATCATCCCGCCGAGGAAGTCGAAGAGGCGGTCAAGGCGTATGCCGACAAGAAGATGGACGAGGTGCTCTCTCACTTCAACAGACAGGAGAGAGAGAAAGCGGAAGAGGAGCTTGACGAGGATGTCTATTCCCACTTTGCGGAGCAGTTCCCCGAAGGCAAGAAAGATATCGGCGAAGTTCTCTACGCGATGAAAAAGCAGAAAGTAAGGGCGAAGATACTCGACGAGGGCGTCAGACCCGACGGCAGAAAACTGACCGAGATCAGACCTATATGGTGCGAGGCGGGCATACTGCCCAGAGTACACGGCAGCGGCGTGTTCACCAGAGGTCAGACCCAGGTCCTGACCTGCTGCACGCTCGGCAGCATTTCCGAAGTGCAGAAGCTCGACGGACTCGACGACGAGGTCTGCAAGAGATATATCCATCATTACAATTTCCCGCCGTACAGCGTTGGCGAGGCGAAGCCCATGAGAAGCCCCGGCAGAAGAGAGATCGGACACGGCGCGCTCGCCGAGAGAGCTCTCGAACCGATGCTCCCGTCCGAGGACAGCTTCCCGTACGCTATACGTACCGTCAGCGAAGTGCTTTCCAGCAACGGCAGTACGTCTCAGGCGTCGGTTTGCGGTTCCACGTTGGCTTTGATGGACGCGGGCGTTCCGCTCAAGAGACCCGTGGCAGGCGTTGCGATGGGACTTATCAGCAATGAGGACAAGTCCAAGGTCAGCGTTCTGACCGATATACAGGGACTGGAAGATTTCCTCGGCGATATGGACTTCAAGGTCGCAGGCACTACCGAAGGTATCACCGCGATCCAGATGGATATCAAGATCAAGGGCATCAACGAAGAGATTCTCCGCAAGGCGCTCGCTCAGGCGAGAGAGGGCAGGCTCGAGATCCTCGGCAAGATGCTTGCCGTACTTCCCGGACCGAGAGCTCATCTGTCCAAGTACGCGCCCAAGATCGTCACTTTCCAGATCCATCCCGACAAGATCAGAGAGGTCATCGGCAGCGGCGGCAAGACGATCAACAAGATCATCGACGAGACCGGCGTCAAGATCGATATCAACGATTTCGGCGACGTGTATATCGCCAGCCCCGACGAGGATATGATAGCGAAAGCGCGTCAGATCATCGAACTGATCGCCAAGGATCCCGAACCGGGTACGGAACTCGAAGGCGAAGTCGTACGCACGACCAGTTTCGGCGCGTTCGTAGAGATCGCTCCCGGCAAGGACGGCATGATCCACATCTCCAAGCTTTCCAAGAAGAGAGTAGAGAAGGTCGAGGACGTAGTCAACATCGGCGACAAGGTCATGGTCAAAGTGGACGGTATCTCCGAAAAGGGTATCGCGCTCAGCCTGATCAAGAAGCTGTAAGCAGACGCAAAATCAGATACGCCGCCGTCCGTAAGGGCGGCGGTTTTCTTATACCCGCACCTTATCGCCGAAATCGTACACGGACGGAAAACGCAGGCGAGGCGTGACCGAGGAGTGTAAAAACTCGTCCGTCCACGAAGGGACGGACGGTAAATTCATCTTTGGGAAGGTCTCGATGAAGTCTGTTTAACTTGCAAGAAGCTCCGACACGGTGACGGCCTGCAATCCGGCTTTTTCGATATATGTCAGTATCTCGGGCATTGCCTCGACCGTTTTTTCCGTGGGGTGTGCGAGAATGAGTTCGCCGCTCTTTAGGTCTTTCGTGGCTCTCGTATATATGACCTGCGCGTTCTGATCCCGCCAGTCTATCGTATCCCGGCTCCACATGATGACTCTCATGCCCAGATCTCTGCATACTTCCAGGGTCAGATCGTTCCAACTGCCCGACGGGGGAGCGAAGAGAGTCGGCGCGGTTCCCGTCATGGCTTCCATCAGCGAATTGAGCGAGGTTATCTCCGAGACGTTTCCTTCGCGATCCAACGTCTTGTGGTCTTTGTGGAAATATCCGTGATTGCCGATCTCGTGACCACCGTCGACGATCGCATTTATCACGTCGTTATTGTCGTCGGCCCAACAACCGCCGATGAAGAAAGTGCATTTTGCGCCGCGGTCCTCGAAGATGTCCAGAAGCTGCATCACGCAGTCGGATCCCTGATAGACGTTTATCATGACGGACACCTTGCCGTCGGCGTCGGTGTTGTAAACGGGATCGTCGAAAGCGGAGACCGCGTCGGGATCTTCCGCGCCGACAAAGGCAAACACTCCGAGAGAAACGAGCATCGCCACGATTATCACGTTTGCGGCGGCGGCAACCGCCGCGCCGGATTTGAAGAACTTTTTCATTTTCACCGCTAATATGTTATTCCGCGGGATCGGCGGATATGCGGACGGACCGCGCCTTGTTTCCGACCGCCGTCCGAGGCGGCATACGTCGGGAAGCCGCGGGAATATTGCTTTACAAACTACGCACAATATCATATAATCTAATAAGGTGAAAAAATGAAGACCCGAATGATAACTTTCGAAGACGGGCTCAGGCTCGTACACGCGCAGATGGAGGGCGTGCGTTCGGTCGCCATAGGCGTCATGACGGGCGCGGGCAGCGGCAACGAAACTCCCGAAAACAACGGTATATCGCATTTTATCGAGCATATGTACTTCAAAGGTACCAAGACGCGCTCGTCTTACGATATAGTAAAACAGATCGACGCTCTGGGCGCGCAGATCAACGCATATACCGCCAAACAGGCGACCTGCTTTTATACGATATGCGTGGACGACGAGAGCGAAAAGTGTGCGGAGATACTGTCGGACATACTGTTCGATTCGACGTTCGACCCGGAGGAGATGGAGCGTGAAAAGAAAGTCGTACTCGAAGAGATATCCATGTGCGACGACGACTACGCGGACGTTTGCGCCGATACGGCGTCCAAACTTTATTTCGGATCCGATCCTCTCGGGATGCCCATTCTGGGTACGCGCGGCAACGTAAAGCGTTTTACCCGCGACGACCTGCTCGGATATATCGGTAAAAACTACAACGTCGGTTCCACGGTCATATCGATCGCCGGCAATATCTCGTTCGAAAAAGCGGAAGAGATCGTGCGCAAATACTTTGTCGGAAGATGGAGCGGCGGAGAGAGAGACTGGCGCGACAGACCGCGCACGCCCGAGGCTGCCGAGGAATACGTTTTCAAAGACATAGAGCAGTCGCATATCACGGTCACGTTCGGATCCGTGCCGTATTCGAGCAAGAACGATATATCCGTGATGTTGCTCAATACGATACTGGGCGGAGGTATGTCCAGCCGCCTGTTCTACGAAGTGAGAGAAAAACTCGGACTCGCTTACAGCGTATATTCCTATTCGGGAACGTATGTGAACAACGGTACTCTGAACGTATATATCGGCACCAATCCCGCTTCGGTAGGGAAAGCCGCGGACGTTGCGGCGGACGTTATCGCGGATATAAAAAAGAACGGTCTTTCCCGCGAAGAGTTCGACCGCGGGCTGCAACAGCTGCGCGGGGCGTACGTGCTGGGACAGGAGAGCAGCGGCGCTTTGATGAGGATACTTGCAAAACACGCGCTGTTTACCGGAGAAACTTTCGATTTCGCAGGAAGGATAGACGAGATAAGCCGACTTGACTACGCCGCCGCGTCGGAGGCGATAGCGAACGAATTGGATCTGTCGCGCGCGTGCGTGGCATATGTGGGAAGAAAGACGGACAAGGATCTGCTCGAAAGATTCACGTCGCGTGCGTAAATAACGGGGACGGTATGGAAAGGGAAAGGATAGAAAACATAATGCATTCGGATACCGACAAACTGGACAGGATATTCGCCTTGCAGGCGGAACTCGACGGCGACATAAGCGAACGCCGCGGACTGGACAAGCCTTCCGACGGGAACAAGTGCGAATGGATACAGCGCAAGACGCTCGCGATGGTGTCCGAACTTGCCGAACTGCTCGACGAAGTGAATTTCAAGTGGTGGAAAAACCCCAAACCGATAGACGACGACAGGATAAAGTCGGAACTTGTGGACATACTGCATTTTTTCGTAAGCATGTGCCTGACCGCCGGCATGGACGCGGGCGAGCTTTACGGCAGATATCTCGATAAGAACAAAGAGAACTTCGACCGACAGTACGGCAGGAGCGCCAAAAAAGGCTACGACGTCGAGGAGAGAAACCCCGAAGGAAAACCGGCAGACCGAAATTGACGATAAAAAATATCCGTCCGGACTCGGACGGATATTTTTTGCAGTTACGATCTGGTAAAGGTCGTATTGTTGCAATTCGGGCAGGGCGGCATTTTGTCGTCCGCGCCGAGCTTGAGATTGAACCCGCAGTTGCAGCAGGTATAGCTGCCCATGCCGGGTCTTTCGCCGGTAGTGACCTTGCAAACTCTCGCCATGATCTTACCTCCTTTCAAGTCTGTTTATAGTATGGGCACGGGCGGCGGATATATACGGAACGGCAATATCGACGATCGCGGATCGCGCGGAGCAGCGTCGTTTTGCGTTTTTCAAAATAAAACGCCGCCGCGCTTGCCAAGCCGCCGCGCCGTATTGTAATATAGTCGTGAGGAAGTCGAGGAGGCATTTTATGGAAAACAACGCAGATACGCAAAAGAGCAAAGTCGCGCAAACCGCTGAAAAATTCGGAAAACTCCGTCGGGTATTGTTCGTCGTATGGAACTTTGCGTACATAATAGCGTATTCGGTGTTCATCGTGATATCGATGAGCCGCAAAAACGCCGAAATAGTATGGCTGCCGTATCTTCTGATAGGATTTACCGCGGCGTATCTTATCGTGTTCGTGGCGATGCTCGCAGGCGGCAGGAATAACAAAGTCGTCAGCGCGTCGGTCAAAAATTACAAAAGTTCGTTCAAACTTCTCAAACTGGCGATCAAGCTCATAAACCTGTTGCTTACCGTGTCGATGGTGTTCAACACCGTGATAAACGACGACGGGCTGTTTGCGATAATACTCGCCGCGGTGTCCGTGCCCTATGTGATATTGCAGATAGTCCTGTCCGTCCGCAAGATGGTGAAGCGGAGCAGAGCGGCGAAGACGGCGGAGAAAAGATCGCGGCTGCGCAAGGATTTCGTCGCCGATATCAAGAAGATAGTGAACGAAGAAGGCTCTTCGGGGCAGCAACCGGCCCGTGCGGATATCCCCGCGGCGGCTTCGTGTACGGAGATCGCCGCTGCAAAGGATGAAAGTACGGCGGCGCCTGCGACGGTATCGGACGCCCCGGAAGAGAACGTTCCCGCAAAGAAGAGTTTTGCGCAAAAAGCGAACGGCAGATTACAGGAGATCAGGGACAAGGCAAAGACCGCTTCCGAAAACGCGAAGAGCGTCGCGCAGACTGGAAGCAAACTCGTGGAAAGAGTAAAGCAATACAATTCGGACAAGAAAGAGCTCGAACGCTCGTCCGATAAAAAGAAAAAACGGAATACGGACAAAAAACAGAAATAAAAAGATCCACAAAAAAAGCGGCATACGGGCTCCCGTATGCCGCGCGTTTTTTATAAGTTATCCCTGCAGACCCTTTTCGTCGAATTCGGTCACGAAGTCGATGGTGATGTCGAGGACTTTGGCAAGGCACTCGGGGCTGAGGTTGTCGTAATTGTCGCGCCTCGTATGATAGTAGTCCTTGACCTCGGGGCACATAGCGGCTATGCAGGTCGATCTTCTTCCGGCTTGAGCGAACGCCGCGCTGTCGGTCGCCCCCGCGTAAACCGAACCGTATTTAAGGTCCATACCGTTTTTTGCGGCGGCGCGTTTGATCAGCTCGCAGGCGGGCATATCTACTTTTACCGTGCCGTTGAGGTCGCGGTTGTAGATCACGAGATGTTCGAGCTCGCGCAGAGTTTCGTACGTTACGAAAACGGTTTCGATATTCGGCTCCAATCCGTATTCGGGATTGAGTTTGCAAAACGCTTTCGCACCGCGCAGTCCGGCTTCTTCCGAGCCCGTGATCAGAGCCACGACTTCGGTGTTTTCGAAACGGATACCGTTGTCGTGCATAAGTTTGAGCATCGCTATCGACATATAGCACGCCGAGAGGTTGTCGTTGGCTCCGGGCACGACGGTCTTGTTGTCGGAGAACATATAGAAGCAGAGAAGAAACGGGACGAAGACGACCGAAGCGATAGCCATATACAGCGCCGCTCCGTCGGGAGTGCCGACGGCTCCGTTGCCCGCGGCGATCGCGACTATCGCAGTGACGAGTATGTAAACGACCGAGATTATCGGAATGATTATACTGGCGAGGAAGAGTTTGTATCCTCCGACGTAGTGCCAATGCCATTCGTATGCTGCGTCGGAGTGTCCGTTCAGGACTATGCGGCGTTTTACCTCCCCGGTCGGTTTGACGGTGCCCATAACGTTGCCCGAAGTGCGCTTTTTGAACAAAAAGTCGATAGTCTGTCTGTAAAACACGAATTCTCCGATCATAGGCAAAAGAGCGAGCACAAGGCAGACTATGCTGACCACGGGGGCAAAAAACAGCGTGATTATGGAAACGAGCACGAGGGTCGCGGTTATCAGCGTCCATCCGAAGAACGCGTGCGGAGCGACCTTGAAACTTTCGCTTTTCACCTCGTCGGAAATGCCTTCGAGCTGGCTTTTCATATAGTCGAGAGCTTTGAGTTCTCCTTCGGAACCGGGATCGCGGTCGCCGAACTCCTCGATCACGTGTTTGATCTCGTCGCAGATGAATTTGACGCCTTCTTCGCGTTGCTGCTGCGAAATATCCATATCTTCCTCCTTTCGAGCGGTATATTTCTATTATATTGGATATCCGTGCGATTGTCTATCGTATCCGCGAAAAAACACCGCCGCGCCGCGCCGATATTTTACCGACATTTTACACGGGCGGCATTGCGGAAAAGCTTTCCCTGTGTCATAATATATACGGTGGAGGAAATATGAAAAGGTTATTTGCGAAAATGCTCACCGTGCTTACTCTCGCGGCAGCGCTTGCGGCTTCGTGTTGCGGCATATGCGTCGCCGAAAGCGTGAGCGGCACCACGATAGGCGAGAGCGGAGACGTGTTGTTCTACATCCTCGTGGGAGCGCTCGTCATCGCGGTGATCGCGATATGCATAATTTTCAGCAGATCCGAAAAATTCGTCATCAAGGAGCGCGAACGCGTGACGGAACTCAACAAAGAGATCCCTCCCGCGAAAGAGATACGCGTAACGGACGCGGAAGACGCTGCGGATCGGGCGGACGCGGACGGCAAAAAAGAGGATTGAGTTGACTATATCCGACAGCGGAGGCACTGCCTCCGTTTTTTACGTCCGCCGCTTCCCGACGACCGTTCGGGAAAGCTTCCGACGGCTTTTTCGTCTATATCCTTGCGGGAAGACGTCCGATGTTGTATAATCGATACCGAAGGCGGTCCCGCAAAAAATACATCGAGCGATCGCACGGGGAGGATGACATGATCAGCAATTACAAACTCCGCATTTCCTATTCCGTAGACGGGGAGCGCGGCGTAAAACATTCGGAAAGCGGCGACAACGCCGATTTCCGCATAGAGACCGACGGGAGAGCCGAAGACGGCATAGTAATGCGGCTCGTGCCGCGCAGGGGAAAAAGCATAGAGATAAAGAGCTTTCGGCTCGAAATTCCTTACGACTTTGCCGACAAGGGCGGCGTCAGAACTCGCGTGTATGCCAACGGTTACCAGTCGTGGACGGATACGCGCGAATACACGATCGACGAACATACTCCGCTGTTCGACGGGTGGTTCAAGGATCTGATGCGCATAACGGGAGCGCTTGCCATAGGAGGCAACGACAGTTACGGCGACTACCGTTTTACGGAATACAGCAAAAAAGCGGGCAGATTCCATTCGTTTTCCTATATGTACGTCAGGAGGGGAGAAGAAGTCGATCTGTTCGGTTCGATGAACGAAAGGACGGGCTACACGATTTTTTACGTAGACGCGGAAAACAATTTGCTCACTTTCGCGAAAGATCTCGAGGGCAAGACGATAGACGGCGAATACGAGGTGATGAACGTGCGCAGATACCGCGGCGGTTACGACGAGGTATTCGACAGATGGTTCGCGGAAATGAACGTTCCCGCTCCGCGCAAAAAGCACGCCAACGGCTATACGACCTGGTACAATTATTACGGCAACATCTCCGAAGATATAGTGTTGCGCGATCTGAAGTCTTTGTCCGAAGCCGGCGTAAAATCGGATATATTCCAGATAGACGACGGATATCAGACCGCGACGGGCGACTGGCTTTCCGTCAAAAAGGAATTTCCGCGCGGCATGAAGTACGTGGCGGACGCGATCCACGAAAAAGGTATGCTCGCGGGACTGTGGCTTGCGCCTTTCGCCGCGGCAAGATCGTCGAAAATTTTCGCCGAACACAAGGACGAATGGTTCGTAAAGGACCGCAGAGGCAGGCTCGTGAAGGCGGGCTGCAACTGGGGCCCCTTCTATACGTTGGACATCTATAATCCTCAGGCGCGCGCCTATATCGAAAAAGTATTCTCCACGGTGCTGGGAGAATGGGGATTCGATATGGTCAAACTGGATTTCCTGTACGAAGTCGCCATCGTGCCGTACGGAAACAGGACAAGGGGAGAGATCATGTGCGACGCGATGGATCTTTTGCGCGAAGTGTGCGGCGATAAACTGATACTCGGCTGCGGAGTTCCTCTTTATCCGGCGTTCGGAAAGGTGGATTTCTGCAGGATAGGAGCCGACGTGTCTCCGTCGTGGAAAGAGGGATTTTTCGCGCGCCGTCTGCACAGAGAGCGCGTGTCCACCGTAAATACCGTCAACAATTCCATCTTCCGCAGACACCTGGACGGCAGGGCTTTCGTCAACGATCCCGACGTGTTCTTCCTGCGCGACTACAATATAGCCATGGGCGAGCAATGCCGCAAGACAGTCCGTACCGTCAATAAAGTGTTCGGCAATCTGCTGTTCGTTTCGGACGACGTGGGAAGATACGGCGCGAAAGAGAAGCGCGAGCTTTCCGAAACTTTCGCCGACGACGAGATATCGGTGCAAAGAGCGGAATACGTATCCGCGAATGTGTTTGAGGCGGATTATACGGTCAACGGACGCGAAAAGCGTTTCGAGATCGATATGAGATCGGGTGTGCTGACCCAAAAGGATCCTACCTTAAAGAAAAATTAAAAATTTTTTATACGCCGCTTGTCAACCGTGACGGGCGGTGGTATAATATAGACATAAAACCGAATGAGGAGGTTATTATGAAGAAGAAATTTGCCTTGATAGGCAGCATTGTTGTACTTGCGCTCGTATGCGTGCTCGCGTTCGCGGCGTGCACTCCGTCGGTAGACTCTTTGACAAAGAAGTACGAAGGCGAAGGTTATACGGTCGCGTCCGTGTCCAAAGACGAATTCAACGAATACATATCCGATATGCCCGTGGGCGAGGATATTCAGATCGAAGAAGGCGACATCGATTATATCTTCACCGCGAGCAAAGGTCTTCCGGGATTGGATTCCGTCACCGTCATCGCTTTTACCGATTCTTCGTTGGTAAAGGATATCCAGGAGAGCTATGACAAAATAATGGAAGAACTGGGAGAGGACGGTTCGGAGTTTGTCGAATCGATAGGCAAGCTTGTCGTCAAGGGCAATGCGGTAGCTGTCGGTACGGGAAACGCCATCGACCTGTTCTGATAAAGAGAATGAAAGATACGAACGGACGTGATCGTCCGTTCTTCTTTTTTTATCGGCGGGGCGATCGGATTTTTCTATTGCGAACGCGCGGGAAATATATTATAATTGACTCGGAGGGTATATGAGAAAGTGTATTTTGTGCGTTCTCGCCGTTACGGTCGTGACGGTCGCGCTGACGATGTTCGGCTGCACCCCGTCTTCCGAGGCAGTCGAAAAGACTTATTCGGACGCCGGATATACGGTGGAGATCGGCGATCTTTCGGAGATATCTCTGCCCGCGAATGCGGCGCTGAGGCAGTTGCTTTCAAACGCGGAAGGCGAAGTCCGATATGCGTTTTACGCGCAGAAGACCGACGTCCTGGGAGTGAGTTCGTTCGCCGCGGGCATATGCTTCGTTTCGGAGGATCTTGCGAAAAAGGCGGAGAGCGACTGGCTCGCGTTTCTGGGTGAAAACGCTTCCGCGACGGTTTCGGTCAAGGGTAATCTTGCGGTAATAGGTACGGCGGACGCCGTACGGCTGATAGACGATTATAAGGACGGATTGCTGGGATGAGAGAAAGGATAAAGAGAATATCGGCGGCGGTCGTCGCTATGCTTGCGGTTTTGCTTTTCGTTGTCGGATGTACTCCGAGCAAAGAGGCTTGCCGCCTCAAATATGAGAACGCGGGATACGTCAACGTTCAGATAAGCGCCCATACGTTGGGGCTTAGCAGCGAAGCCGTGGAATACGTGTTCCGCGCGGAAAGATCCGCCGAAGGCGGGTCCGACGTAGACGGAGGGGAAACGTCTGCTGCCGTCGAACAGGTGACCGTGGTGTGCTTTACAGACGACGCGGCGGCTCTGGAATATTCCGATACGCTGAACACAGACTACGCCGAAGAGATAGAGGCGGGAGCGTATGCTGTGCGTCTTGAAGGCAAGATCGTCGTATGCGGCACCCCGACGGCGGTGGAGCTGTTCTGATGAAGAGATTACCGTTATTGGTCTGCGCTGCGGCGGTATTGCTTTGTGCGGCGCTGTTTTCGGCGTGTACGGGCGAAGAAGGCGAGGTCAGAGAAAAATATGCTCGGGAAGGGTTCGTTTCTTACGCCTGTACGGCGGACGACTTCGGAGCCGACGCAGAGCAGACCGATTTCGTTTATTACGGAGTGAAAGACGCGAATACCGCGTCGCCCGCTTTCGTGTGCGTGATTACGTTCGGGTCGCTCGACGCTGCGAGCGCATACGAAGAGGATCATTCGGGCGACGCCGACAAACCCAATATGCGCAGGGCGGGCAGAGCCGTGATATTCGGGGACAAGAGCGCCGTCGATATGTATTGACGCTTATATCGTTTGACAGGGGGATATAATTTTATTATAATATAGGACGCAGCTTCGCGGCGCGCCGCGCCCGAAGCCCGCGTGTTTTATCGAACGATCTGTTTTGGGTGGATTTATGCAAAAACAAGAGAATGATCTTGCAGAAGACGTGCAAAAGACAGCCCAAGAGGAAGAAGTAGTACAAAGCCCTCGCACTCCCGCGCGTAAAGTGTGGGACACGGTAAAGAAACTTAGCAAACGATGGTTCATCGACGCCTTCACGGGCATGGCGCAAGGTCTGTTCGTGACGCTGATAGCGGGCACTATCGTAAAGACCGTCGGTAATCTGATCGGCGACAACGCCTTCGGCAATATGCTCGTATTGCTCGGCAACATAGCGTCGGTGCTGATGGGCGCCGGTATAGGCGCGGGAATAGCCAGTCATATAGGAGCGAAAAAGCTCGTGATCTTCGCGTCGATGGTAGCGGGATTCGTAGGAGCGTATTCGCAGCAGTTCATAGGCGCGGACTTCTCGGGCGGCACGCTCGGCGACATAACCGCGATCGTCGCGAAAGGTTCTCCCGGCAATCCGATAGGTGCGTACGTGGTCGCGCTTGCCGCGGCGGAACTCGGCAATCTGGTATCGTGCAAGACGAAACTCGATATCCTGCTCGTACCGCTCACGTGTCTGCTTACGTCCTTCGCTTTCGCCTACGTAGCGTATCCGTTTATCTGGCTTATCGATATGCTGGGCAAGGGAATAGCCGCGGCGACGGCGATAACTCCGTTCTTTATGGGTATAATCGTATCCGTAGTCATGGGCATACTGCTCACGATGCCTACGTCCAGCGCCGCGATATGGGTCTCCGTGTCGAGTACGATCCTCGCGAGCGGCACGGCGGCGGAACAGGAAGCGATGTATATCGCAGGCGGAGCGGCAGTGGTCGGATGCGCGTGTCAGATGGTCGGTTTCGCGGTCATGAGTTTTAAGGAAAACGGAGTGAGCGGACTGATCTCGCAGGGATTGGGGACGAGTATGTTGCAGATACCCAACATAATGCGTAACCCCCGCATATTCATTCCTCCGATCGTGGCGAGCGCGATCTGCGGTCCGATCGCGACCTGCGCGTTCAAACTGCGTTGCGGCGCTTCGGGCGGAGGCATGGGCACCTGCGGTTTCGTCGGCATAATCGACGCGTTCGAAGCGAGCGTGTCGCAGGGACATATGGAATGGTGGCTTTTCGCGATATGCGTGGCGCTGCTGTTCTTTATCGTGCCGGGAGTCGTTTCTTTCCTCGTATGCGAATTGCTGAGGAAAGTCGGATGGATCAAGCCCGGCGACATGAAATTGGATTACGACAACTGACGTCGGCTTTTCGGCGCGGCTGTCGGGGAGTGGGAAATGCGCAGAAGCGATATCGAAAGCAAATACAAGTGGAAGCTCGAGGACATAATCCCGTCCGACGAGGCGTGGGAAAAAGAGTTTGCCGCGCTTAAAGACAAGTGCGGCGAACTGTGCGCATACGACGGCAAACTGACCGACAGGGACCGGGTCCTCGCCTGTCTTAAATTGCAGGACGAAGTCAGCCTGTGCGCCGAGAGGCTGTATGTGTTTTCGGCGATGCGCCGCGACGAGAACGTCGGCGACGCCGATAGCCAGGCCCGCTGTGACAGAGCCGAGTCCGCGCTCGTCAAGATGTCCGAAATGACGGCGTTTATCACGCCTCAGCTTACCGCGCTCGACGAAGATACTCTGCGCGGGTTTGCCGCGGATCCCGATTTTTCCGATTACGATTATCTGATACGCACGCTGATCAGGACCAAAAAGCACACTCTTTCCGAAAAGGAGGAGCGGTTGCTCGCAATGACGGGTTTGTTCTCGTCTACCGCGCAGGACGCTTTCCGTATGCTCGACAACGCGGACATACGTTTCGAGCCTTACGTTAAGAGCGACGGAAGCGAAGTCAGACTCACGCACGGAATATACGGAGCGGAGATGCAGTCGCCCGTAAGGGAAGACCGGAAAAAGGCGTTCGAGACCATGCACGGCGCGTTCAAAGCAAACGTCAATACGCTCGCGGCGCTCTATTCGGGCAACGTGAAAAAGAATATTTTCTACTCCCGTGCGAGAGGTTACCAAGGCTGTCTGGACAGGGCGACTTCAGGAGAAGACGTGCCGCAGTCCGTTTACCGCAAACTCGTCGGATGCGTGGAGGGAGGGCTTCCCGCGCTCTCGGAGTATCTCGAGTACCGCCGCCGTAAACTCGGCGTCGAGGAACTTCATATGTACGATCTGCACGTTCCGTTGGTCGGGGGCGCGGAACTTTCACTCGAATACGAAGACGCCTGCAAACTCGTCGAAGAAGCGTTGGCGCCGCTCGGAGAAGAATACGGAGAGCTGCTCAAAAAGGCTTTTGCCGAAGGCTGGATCGACGTGTGCGAAAACGAGGGCAAGCGCAGCGGAGCGTATTCCTGGGGCGCTTACGGCACTCATCCGTACGTGCTGCTCAACTACCAGAAGACCACGAGCGACGTGTTTACGATAGCGCACGAACTGGGGCACGCGATGCATTCGCATTACAGCAATCTCAATCAGCCTTACGCAAAGGCGGGCTATACCATTTTCGTGGCGGAAGTCGCTTCGACCGTCAACGAAACTCTCATGCTCCGTCATCTGCTCGGCAAATGCACAGATAAAGCGCAGCGCGCGTATCTGCTTTCGTATATGCTCGATATGTTCCGCACGACGGTGTTCCGTCAGACGCAGTTCGCCCAGTTCGAGCTCGAGGCGCACGAGAGAGCCGAAAAGGACGAACCTTTGACCGCACAGACTCTGAGCGATCTCTATTACGATCTCAACCGCAAATATTATTCGGGAGAGAACGTCGTCTGCGACGATCTCATCCGTTACGAGTGGAGCAGGATACCGCATTTCTATACCGCTTTTTACGTTTACAAGTACGCCACGGGTCTGATAAGCGCGGTATGTATCGCCGATCGCATACTCAACGAGGGCGAAAAGGCGGTCGCCGATTACAAAAAATTCCTCTCCGCGGGCGGAAGTATGCCGCCTGTCGAGATACTGAAACTCGCGGGAGTCGATCTGACCGACGACGCGCCGTTCGAGAAAGCGATGAAGATGTTCTCGGACTTTTTGGCAGAATTGAAGAAGTCGGACGAATAAGGAGGGACTATGCCACAGAACAACAGCGGAGCCAAACTTCCCGTCAACAGGACGATGCCTCACAGCCAGGAGGCGGAAGACGCCGTCATCGGAGCGTTTCTGACCGACGGCAGACTTTTTGCGGAACTCGGCGCGAAACTGAAAGATACCGACTTTTATTCGCAGTCGAACAGGCTCATATTCGGCGCGATCAAAAATCTCGCGATGAGGGGACTGCCCGCCGATATAATCACTCTTACCAACGAACTGCGCTCCAGGACGGACAGGGACGGAACGACCGATCTCGACCGTGCCGGCGGGCTGGACAGGCTGGAAGAACTGACCGAGGCTATCCCGTCCGCGGCAAACTGCGCTTATTACATAGACATCGTAAAACGCGACGCGCTCATGCGCAGGATAATAGAAGTGGGTATGACGATCGTGGACAACGCCTATACGCTCGACGACGCGGAAAAGTGCCTTGCGCTGGCGGAGGCGGAGGTTTACGCTCTCGGCAGCGAAACGCAGTCCGCCGATCTCGTCCCTTTGGGAGAGCCCGTACTGAAAGTCGTCGAGAAATTCGTCGAAGTGTACCAGACCAAAAAGCCTGCGAAGGGACTTCTGTCTTACTATAAGAATCTCGACAACATCACCAACGGATTCCTTCCCGGACAGATGCTTGTGCTCGCGGCAAGACCGGGCTGCGGAAAGACCGCGTTTGCGATGAGCATTGCGACCAATATTTCCAAATATGCGCCCGACAAGGTGATCGCCACGTTCAACCTGGAAATGTCGGCGACCGAACTTGCGCAGAGAATGGTGGTTTCCGCGAGCGGGATACCGAGCGACGTGCTGTCCAAGGGCGACGAGAGCCAGGAAGAGCTGACGAGGCTGTTCGAGGCTCAGACCAGCCTGTCCAACAGCAAGATATACATAGACCAGTCTACCGAAAACACCGCGGAAGTCATTATGTCGAAGTGCCGACGTCTGAAAAACCGGGAAAAGCGGCTGGATCTGGTCATTATAGACTATCTGCAGCTGATGGAACCCACCAAGAGCAGAAACGGCAACCGCCAGCAGGAGGTCTCCGACACTTCGCGTATGATCAAGATAATGGCGAAGGAACTCGAAGTGCCCGTACTGCTGCTGTCGCAGATGTCGAGAGATATAGAGAAGAGAGAGATCAAGACCCCGATGCTGTCCGACCTGAGAGAATCGGGAGCCATCGAGCAGGACGCCGACATGGTCATGTTCCTCAACGACGCAAACTCCGACGACGCCGAGGGGGACGAAAAAGCCATAGAACTGATCATAGCCAAGCATCGTAACGGCGCGACCGGAAGCATATTCTACGTGTTTGACAAGCGCCGTATGCGTTTCAGGGCGGCGGCGGGCAAATACCTCGCGAAGAAGAAAGAAAACGAAGGCGAGCCCGAAAAAGTCGGGGAGATCATGGATCGCGGCGACGTATACGAAGATTATGAAGCGGAGTATTCGGACAACGACGTTCCGCCGGAAGACAACGATAAGTATGACGCCGGATACGGAAC
>ERZ1090880.300-NODE-300-length-27943-cov-7.549555_pt1 | contig 27943 bp, 36 predicted proteins | sample MGYA00478471_ERZ1090880 | MGnify/ENA primary metagenome ERZ1090880 (study PRJEB33644, sample SAMEA5815734) | chicken gut metagenome | biome: Chicken; feature: Gastrointestinal Tract; material: Caecum | place: Ireland | collected 2019-01-01 | study: A study of the... | reverse complement strand
ATCGTCCTGTCAAAATTCGAGGGAGAATGAGGCAGGAATTGGAGGAAGGATCACAGAGACAAAAGAAATAATTGCAATTAATCTGAGATTTTGCAGAAAAATTTTGAATTAATCCGAGTTTTTGCGCTAAATTCTCGGAATAATTCTTCAATAGAGTAAAGAATTTCTTTTAATTTTTGAGTCTTCAGAAATTTTACTGCAAAAAGATCTTTTGATTGGGGAATATTCTAGCGGCTAAAAGAATTGATCCGAGTTTTTGCTGAATAGCCAAAAGAAGAGATCTGAGAACTTGGCGGGGAGGAGGCAAGGATGATCAGCGGAACACGGGTTGATTTTTAAAATTTGAAGGAGGATCTGGCTATGGGAGATATCAGTATTATTGCACGCAGATTGAAGGACGGTCATGTGCAATATGGGTGGAGCGGAAATGGAGGTTACTATAAGACCGTTGGCTTGGCGATCGAGAAATGGTACACAACGCCGGAGATGGTGGAATACCTTTTCGGCCTCGGACAGCTGAGGATTCTCGTAAACCCCTTGACAGATACAGATCAACACTGGTGGTATCATACGACACCTACAGGAGAGCCACACTATTTAGGTAACAGTGAGAATGATATTTTTTCAAAAATACTTTTTATAGACTATGCTTACTTTTTTGACTTGGACGAACGATGGTATTACATTCAGCCGGGTCCTTTTCGGATCAAGATCGCTCTGGAAGAAGTTTCGAAGTATCTGGAGTTTACGGGGGAAGACCATGAATCCAACCTCTTCCGGAAGATCCAAGCACATATCATTCGGATCATCGCTGATGATTGGTATCAGAAAGATGAAAGCTTTCACAGGTTGGCAGATGCCCATGGATTTGATCGTGAGCAGGCGCTTCGCTTATGCAATAAGATCCTGCAGGCAGATGATTTGAGTGAAGACGATGAAGATTATGAATATTGGGAAGATACATGGAGGTATTTCTGTGATAGGGCTTGGCTCCTGGATTATTTTGACTCCTGGGTACTGGTGTCGAATGCCGGAGATGGGACCTTCCCTGAAAAGATCATTATGCGCAAGCGCACTGAACCGAGAGAAGAAACGATATACTGGGGCTGGAAAAATGAGGCCTGAAAATAGTTGAAGGAATGTTAATCTCTGCGAGTATGGAATCGGAGGTACAGCATGACGGAATGGCAGCGTAATTTCTATTTGTTGCTTTTGATGACAGGCCGGACAGAAGAGGCAGAGGCATACATAGAGGATCATCTCAAAGAAAATCTTTCAGCAGTCAATGATCAGGAGACAAAAAGCTCCAAAAACAAACAGAGGTATCTTACCGCTGGTGTCCGGAATACTGTTCCAAATCACCTGATTGATCTGATGTGGGAACTGTTTGATCAGATGGATATACCTGAAAAAGACTACCTTCAGATTTTTGAACTTGAAAAGATCACCGGCCCTGTTCAGACGATCCGGCATTGGCAGGAAGTTCCGGCATACCACAGCCCGGTGATCTACCTGCCCTATGGGCCGTATTGGACCGGCAAAGTCTATGTCATTGATGATGGGGACACCATTACCATGTGCCTGCCTGAGGAGCGATGAGGGATGCAGAAAGGAAAAGAAAAGACCCGTGACATCAAATTTTTCAGCGAGAAAAATCAGACCATGATTTGTGTCCATACGCCGGAGGCCAGAGAATATGCGAAGAGCCTGGAGGAACAGAGCGGCATTAAAAACTATGAGACAAACCGAGTGCTGGAATTGGAACACTTTTCTCATGTCAATCCGGTCGGGATCCGGCCTGATTATTTCAAAACGGTTTGGGTGTCAGACTTTTTTCTGCGCTACTCCGACGGCAGTATGGCTGTCCGAGAGATCGTGCGGCCTGAAATGCTGCAGAAACGGGCAGTGATCGAGCGTCTGGAACTTTCCAGAAGGTATTGGGCGGCGCTAGATATCAAGGACTGGCGGATCGTCCTGTTTCGGGAGATGAATACATGAAGGATCTTTTTATTGAGCGGGCAGGACAGGTCTATCATGTTTTGGAAAGATCGCTTTATGGAGCCTGGATGATCGAGTACGCCGCTCCCAAGGCCCCGTTCTTTGTGGATGAAGAAGAGCTGGAAAAGTTTTCACGGCTCCCGGCACCGGAGCAGTATCTGAACAGTCAAAAGGCAGAATACCGAACAAAGGCACAGGAAGAACGGTTGGAAATAATCCGCCCTCTTCTGGAAGACCGGCGCTGTATTATGGATAAAAGCCTCCGCCTAAAACTTGCGAGGGATGCTGCGGATCGCTTTCAAACCACAGTCCGGCGGATCCTGCGGCTCTATTACCGTTATCTGGCTTCCGGGACAGTGATGGAGCCGAAATCCCGGGCCGGCAAGAGACAAGCGGACTATGATTGGGCGATCCGCACGTTCTACTTCTCGTCCAAAAAAATGTCGCTGCGTGGAGCCTATGAGATGATGCTGGTACAGCGGTTTACCGATGCGAATGGGAAATTGTTGGACAACACGCCCAGCTGGAGCAGCTTCCAGCACTATTTCTACCGGAACGGCTGCCACAGGAAGCCCCAGAAAGTGATTGCCAGAGAGGGGTTGTCCCACTACCAGCGCAACGTGCGGCCGCTTTATGGGATCGCCTCTGATTGGAGGAAGCACATAGGCTCCTACCAGATGGATGCCACAGAAGCGGATCTGTATTTGCTCTCCCGCATTGACCACCGCAGCGTGATCGGACGGCCCTATATTTATCTGGCAGTGGACAGCGCCACGCAGCTGATTGCTGGGATCTATGTGGGAATGGAATGCGGTGAAAATGCCGTTATGGCCTGCCTATCGAACGCTGCGGCGGATAAGGTGAAGTATTGTGCCCGATATGGAATTGAGATCGAGCCGGGGCAATGGCCCAGCAAGGGGATCCCTTCCGAGATCATTACAGACAAGGGGCGAGAGTTCACCGGAAAACGGATGGAGGAATTTTGCCGCCGCTATGGATGTGAGATGCAGGCGCTGCCACCCTTTCGGCCAGATCGAAAGGGGATCGTTGAGAAGACCTTCGATCTGCTGCAGGAGCGTTATAAACCCCTTCTGAGAGGAAAGGGGGTGATCGAGGATGACGCCCAAGAACGGTGGGCTGTGGACTATCGAAATCAGGCGGTTTTGGATCTGGATGATTTTACAAAGATCATCATTCATGCCCTTCTCCACTTGAATAGCGGCCGGCTTTTGAAAGACGGAAAGACAGCCGCCCAACACTGGCTCGATACGGGAGAGCGTCTTTTGGAAGTTGATGAGCTGGAGGTTCACTGCATGGGATTGAGCCGCATCACCAGTAAACTGACCAGAAAGGGGATCCGCTGCAATGGCCTGTATTACGCTCCAGAAGAGACAGGGCTGCTGGAGGTTGGGGATCGTTGCACAGTAGCGGTAGATCCAACGAATACCAGCGATGTCTATCTCGTTTTAGGCGGACGATATCACCGCTGCCCGCTGACTGGGCGGAGCCGGGGATATATCGGCTTAGAGATACAGGAGGTGGAGACGATGCGCCGGCAGCAGCAGAAACAGAGCGGGGGTTCCCATAGACAGGAGATCGAAAGCAGTGTGATCGCATCTAAAAGAATCGGGCAGGTGGTCGAAAATGCAACAGCAAGAGGCAGAAGAGATCTCGCATTTGGGATCATCGGAGACGGCCAGGAGATAGGAAACTAAGGAGAAGAGGGGGCGATGGTATGAAACAGCAAATGCTGCGACCCTCTCCCTCTTATAGCCCAGGCACCGGCTCTGTTACGGCACTATCACGGCGAGTTTACGGCAGAGGAAATCTTCAGTTTTGCAACTTTTTTAGGAGGAATAGTCTCTATCTTATATAAAAATATTGAGAATATAACACTACGGCAAGAACGGCACTATTTTTTACAATCTTTTTGGGAATAACAAGTATATATAAGTATTAGAAGAAAGTTTACAGAAAATCGTGCCGTTTGTGCCATTGCAGATGCAACAGTTTTTAAAATAGGGAAAAGGCTGTTTGTTCTTTTTTACAAGAGGAAAGGACTAGCGGCTAAAAGAAAGCCTCTTCCACGATCTCTTAGGGGCAACAGGGGCTTCTCTTTAGGCGCTAATTCCCTTCCCGGTGTCGATGCCGGTAGCATCCGGGGAGGGGGAAAGGGGAATACGATAATGTTAAAGTATGCGCATGAACGAGTCACCGCAGCCATCTATGACAATGCTCCGGCAGGAAACCCCTTTCTGGCGGCTATGCCAGATCTGATAAAACCCACTGACTTCATGAAGGCGATCGCCAGTATGCCGGCGTTGCCACATGATTTGCCTGGAATGACCACAGAGGATCGCAGACGCTATCTTCCGAAAATCACCACCGTGTTTGTCCCGATGGCATATATGTATCACATCTATGATTTGCTCTATCGGGCGATCCAGGTGACCTATACATCCCGTACCACGATCCAGACGATCCGAAACATCAACGCCTTGTTCAACGGAAAAGAGATCGAGCCTTATGCCACACAGCCGGAGAGCGGATCGATACTGGGGGTGCCAGGGATCGGAAAGACCTCCACGATTCGGAGGTGCCTGGCTGTGATGCCGCAGGTCATTGAGCACCGGGAGTATCAGGGAACTCCGTTTTACTGTAAGCAGGTCTTGTATCTGATGGTGGAGTGTCCAAGTGATTGCTCCGTAAAAACTCTGGCGTTCAATGTTGCGACCGCTTTAGATCAGGCGATCGGCTCAGACTATCTAAATTCGCTGAGTTGTCTTCGATCTACAGCTACCAGTGCCATTGCCACGCAGGTCAAGATCCTATGCATGACGCATCACGTTGGCTTGATCCTGATCGATGAGATTCAGAATGCGGTGACAACGGCTCGGAAGAACCGGCAAATAAAACCGCTGATCAAATTCCTCGTGGAGCTTACCAATGACACCAGCACTGGTATTTACTTTGTTGGGACGCCGTTGGCCGAAGAGCTGTTTATCAGTGAAGAGCATTTGAAAAGACGCACCCGTGGGATCCGATTGCTCCCCATGAAGCCGGATGGCGCTTATCGGGAGTTTCTGGAAAATATCTGGAACTATCAGTTTACTGAGGAAAAAGCACCGCTGACAGACAAAATAGCAAACAAACTCTATGACCATTCCGGCGGCATTCCAGCCTATATCATGAAAATCTTTCAGGAGACCCAGGCTCAGGCTCTTCTGCAGGGGAAAAGATGCATCGATGAAAAGCTGATGCAGCGAGCCATTGATATCCTGGCGATTCATGTACCTAAGGCATTCTCGGGCGGCACCTATATCTCTGACTTTTCTGTGACGGAAACAGCGTATGTTCCAGAACCACATTCAGAAGAGTGTACGAAGGTGCCACGGCTGTATGCGAATAAAAGGGGGCGCAAGAGCGTCAAGCGGGACGATGAAGACCTGCTGGCTGCATTTCTGGACGGGAAAGATCTGATCCAGCACCTGCAGGAACACCATCTGCTGGAGGAAGTTCCATGCTGACTTATTTTCCAACCCCATATCCGGGAGAGTGGTGGTATAGCGTACTTTGCCGCTATCATGTACGGTCCGGAAATCCGAAAAATCAAACAACGATACGGGAGCTTTTTTCTGGGGAAATCAGAGCGGAACTAGGATCGGTTATACCCAATAATACGATTGTGCGGGTTATTTCTCAGCTTCCACCAGGTACTCTAAAAGTTCGGGAGATCATTGAGAAACACACTCTCTTTTCATATTTTGTACGTTGCTGGCCGGTGCAAAAAAAAGAAGAGGTAACCAAGAAAATTTGTAGAGGAGAGACATTAGTCTTTACCGGTATTCGAATGTTCTCTAAGCTGTCGGAATGGAAGCCATGTTATTGCCCTCTGTGCGTCGAGGAAGATCGGAAAAATTATGGGGAAGCGTATTGGCATATTGAACATCAGATCCCAATGATGGGGTTATGCCCCAAACACGGATGCCGTCTGCGGCGCAAAGATAATATTTTAGTATCGCATTTTGACTACACCTTTTTTCCTTTAGATAACATTGTGGAAGAGAGCGAAGAAATCAGCATGGAGGCCATGCCCTGGGAATGGAAGCTTTCTAAAATCCTGCACGACTATGTTACGCTTCCATTCACCATTGGCGCAACGCCTGGCTATAGTAATCTGGCGCTTTCTTTGAGTAATATGGGGTATGGCGTCATACAAAAAAAGAGCAAAAATACAATTCTGGATACAAAAAGACTTTATGAAGATATGGTTGATTTTTATGGAAGCGGGTTGATAAAACAAATATTTGGCGATGAGACATCTGGCTGGAAAATCAATCATGTTGGTAAATGGGAAATGACAATGCCAGAGAGATACGCTCTGCTTCAATGCTTTGCTGGGATTGATTCTCCCACTATGTTCAGTGAACTTCCTGTTCAAGAACGATATCAGGAAGAACTGGCAAACTTGGGTAAAGCGGGAGTTAAATATTACAAAAAGCAGGTAGCCGAAAAATTAGGCATCACCCAGTCGCAGTTAGATATTCTGACTCAGAAATATGAGATAAAACCATTTTGGAAAAAGAATGTGGGCGAGCGTGATATTGGCGGGAGGATTCAGTTTTATTTGAGCAAGCAGGAAGTGACGGTATTCAGTAGAGCGTTTCGGGAAAGCGGCTTTCAGTACAGTAGCCATTTTGCAAAATACTGCGTATTGGAAGCAATCAGGCAAAGAAATCGAGGTCACACGAAAAATAAAGGATAAGTTCGATGAATCATGATATTTCTAAAATTATATCTCAATTTCCCTATTTGCCGTTGACGATCCCTGTGAAGCAGTTGGATGCTGTGCTGAAGCTCTGGACAGTGTGGGCCGGCCCTGTCCGCATGGTGTATGCCGGAAAACAGATGATGCTTCTCCCAATGAACTACTATTTAGAGAACTTCTGCCACACTCTGGAAGAAGTCAATAAGATCCAAGAGGAAATAGAGGAAGAAGATATTTGACGTGCTTTTCTGCTTCCAAACTGAGTGAAAAGAGTTCTCACCAAACATCCGACAAACTCCTGTCCAAACCAAGTGGAACCCTATCTAAAAGTATTGCCTCTTTGCCGCAGAGAAAGCAAGTGGCTGTGTTCTAAATTTTAAAACGGCCAACTCCGCCAATTTCAAAGAGGACAGCCCCCAATAGATCAGGACAAGTACTTAGACCCAAAATGAAAAAGCTGCTGCCTAGAGATTTTCTTCAGGCAGCAGCTTCTTTGTTTACTTCAATTTTCCCTATGTCAATTACTTGCTATTATGAATACCCCCTCTCTCTATTATAGCAAGAGCGTCTTCTCGTGTAATATCCCCAATACAGATAAATTTGCTATCTTCGTATTTATATGTCGCCATTAGTGTTCCCCCGTTGTTCGAGTAATTGCTATATAAGCAGATAATAGCATAATCTCCTAATGGCGATAAAAAGATGGAGTAAATCTGTGTTGTATGACAATAACCGACTTCCCTCCGGAAAACGGGAGTTCCAAATGAGTCTTGCTCTTGAAAAGAAATCGTTACCGTATCATCATCTTTAATACCCATGATTTCATCACTGAATATGGTTCCTGTAAAATCTGTGCCAGTAAGTACAGAATGTGTATATGTTCCCTCAAAAGTCACCTCCAAATTATTTTGATATGAGTCATCTGCGACTGAATATTCTGTTCCAATTCCACTCAAATCAATTTCAATTTGATACGAAGAAGTCTGAATGTATATAAAAAGTACGGATAATATAAAAAGCAGGAAGCCTAAAAAGAAGATCAGAAATTTTCGATATTTCTTGAGTGCTTTCCGCAATATACGAGTCATTGACCGCACTCCCTTACAGAATGGGATCCCAGTAGAGCCGGTATGCCAACATGAGAACTGGGCATCTAACATGTTCTTTTCAATCTGGAAAAAATGGCTCCAAGAATGAGGCCGATCACCGAGATTATAACCCCGGCGACAAAATATTCCATGCCCGGCGCATTAAATTTATCAAAAGCAAGCATATTGGCGGTTTTAAAAGTTAAATAGTCAGAAAGCATATACATAAACCCCAAGATAAGCGGAAGCAGCCACTTTTTCCAAGGGCTGTATTCTTTTTTGCCTACTGACAGAGAAACCACGAAAGTTGTAATAGGGAAAATAATCCATAAGAATAGGATGCTATAGCCCAGTGCGTCTCCAGGATCCATAATCCACCAAAAGAAGACCAGAGCAAATACCCAAATCCCCAGGTATTTCAGAATCAGAGAATGTTTTATGCGAAGATAACATCTTTTAATATCTCTGTGAGTAACACCAGCTTTCATAGGAATATCTCCTTCTTTGCTGAGAAAATAGGGGATTTCAGCGGCTATTTGCTAATATTTCGTGAATTCCGGGCACCTTCCCTTATAGAAGCTGTTCCGCAACATAGGTTATGTTCCCTTCGTTGAGTTTTGCAACCAAAAGCTTGCTGCCGTCATCCTGTCCATATAGTACCCAGTCACATTTTGGCAGGGGCAAACGGTAGTCATCGGGAACGTCCAGAGCGGTATAAACATCCTCTAGGAAGGAACCTGCGTCGGACAAATCTTCGCTTCCAGAAGTTTGAAAAACCTCATCACCCTTTTCATTGACAGATGTGTTTGGAAGGGCAACCGTACCTTCGAGAACAGCGTACCGGAACCCTTCGCCAAAAGCGCTATGGTCTGAACTCGCAAAGAAAACTTCCTTGCAAGCGGAGATATTGAGGTTCCATTCTTTTTGATAGGCTTCTACCGCTTCCAAATAAGCACGATCCTCTGAAGCAGTTTCTGAATCAGGACCGATATACAGAAAAGAAGCGAACAGAAGTCCAAGCACAGCAAGGACTGCCACTAGAACAAGAATCCTGGAATGATGTTTTACAATGAAAAAGTAACACACTGTACCAACAAGAAGAACAAGACCCCAGAAAACAAGGACAAATGCGACCCTCATCCATAGAGGGAGCGCCGTCAGCATCATTCTGTGTTCTTTCACCGTAAAGGCTACATGGATGCCCGCACAGATAAGGATCACAAGCACGCCAATAACCGGTGCATACTTTGTCTTACCAGACGATCTCATTGCAGATCACCCCTTTGGTTCCGCCTCCCCAAGCAAGCTGTCCGTGGTTTTCATCAATCCGCAAACTCAGGAGTGCTGCCCAGATCATTTGGATCATCGTAGCTGTAATCGTCCATATTGAGGTTTTCCCGTAAAGTTTCAGGTACATAGCTTGCGTTGATATAGACGGTATACTTGCCATCCTGGTGCCCGACAAAATAGTATACCGTGGTAGAGGCATCCGGCTCATCGCTTGAAACGATATGGAGGGTAAATGCGTAGAGGTTTTCATTGACCGGCTCCGATGAGACGATCTCATAGTCGGAAATGCGGATAGGGGATTGCAAATAATCGGCTTTTATTGTCTCATTTGGGAAAGCGGCATATTCGACTGCCTTCTCAGTGCCCTCTTTCATTGCCTCTAAATAAGTAACCACGGTCTCTTCGTATGCGTTCTCGGTGCTTTCAAACGAGGAGTTTAGTTGATAAATTTGGGATAACAGATCACTATCAATATCTTCTTCAGCTCCATCTTTCTCTTTCGTGTAATCGAATACCTCGGTATAAGAAATGGCCTTGCCATCTTGAATCAGTACAATTTTAATATCGATTATATCTCCTGTGGTAAGATCCGAAAAATCAATGTCAGTGTCTTCCGCAGCATAAAGCTGTATGATATTTTCAGATCCATCATCAAAGGTGGAAATTATATAATTACAGTCAGGGGCTGTAGAGACAAATTGACCGGATATATGGGTATAGCCGGAGCCGCCGCAGCTGGTTAGCGAGAGGATTGCGGACAGAAGAATGGATAAAATGAGACAATACTTGATAGTGTTTGAAGTATACGGTATGTCTTGTGATTTCATTTGGTGGTGCTCCTTCCACATTCATCTTTGCAAATTGCTCTGCTCACACTAGATAAATGCGGCAGGGGGTGAGTTTTTTACATATTTCAGCAATCTTTCTTTATTTTGTCGTTTCTACCAAAGAAACACTTTTTGCCATGTGCAAAATGTCGATTTCCGAAAGAGATGCATTCAAATTAAACTGGATATTCGCCTCTGGATCGATCCAGGTCAGAGTTTTCATATTCTGCAGATCATCCGGCACGAAGAGAGTTCCTTCACATCCGTTGACCGAAACCTCTTCCAGCTGGAATCCTTCTGTTACGATCAGATTTGCGGCCCCCTCTTGCATAAAGGTATAATACAGACAAATCAAATTATGATCCTCATTTTCATAAACAATACTTACAGCTGCTGGGACGATATCTCGAATCGTCTCTTGATACCCCTCCGGCAAACCTGTAATTTCGTACTGCGGCATCTCTCCCTGTATGTCTTCGCCAGTGTATCGGTAGACAATATGCGTCTCATACCATTCCGTGATCCAGTTGATGACAGCAGCTCTCACTGTTGGACTGATCGCCATAACTCCACCGAACCCAATGAAGATTGCCAGAAAGACGGCGGCAACTCTTTGCATCGTTCTCTTCCAAACCGGGCGGCCCTTTCTATTTGCCCATGAAAGAGGATCTCTCAGCATTTTTTGAATTTCACGCTGATATTGGTTTGACGCATGGAATTCTTGTTCATGGCCTATTTTGCTTTCATTCTCTGCAGCTGCATCCAGCAATACTCGCCGCATCAGCTGTTCCAGTTCCTGATCGGTCACAGCTCAAAGCCCTCCTTTTCGATAATTTCTCGAAGAAGCACTTTTCCACGAAAGATCCGGGTCCCCACTGCAGAAGGCGAAAGCCCCAGGTGTTGTGCGATTTCCTTTTCAGAATACCCCAAAAGGAGCTTCATTTCCAACACTGCACGATATGTATCCGGGAGTTTTGCAAAGAGCTGCACAAGGCCAGTATAGTTCGTAACAGCTTCTGCCTCTATCTCCATATGGGGCAGGTCATCCATGAAAACCAATCGCTTTTTCTTCCTGATAATCGATAATGCTTCATTCTTCACTATAGAGACGCACCAAAAGGGCAATTTATCACATGGAATTTTATAAATTTCTTCAAAATGTCGAATAATTTGCAGAAAGGCATTCTGCATGGCGTCTTCAGCGTCGCCCTGATCCTTCAAAATCTTCATGGCAGCCTGTTCCATGCGGATATGGTTCTCTTCATAGAGCTTCGTAAACGCCTGTTTGTCCGCATCGCTCTCCAATGCCGCCAGAAAATAAGCAAGCATAATATCCGCCGCCTCCAATCCTTTGTTTGTGCATCATGATACAACAAGTAGCGACAAATTTTCAACCCCGGACCTTTGATGAGATATAGACGCAGGACTGCCGGCTATCAACACATCAGGAGCTTCTTTCTAAATGGTTGGATCATTTTATAGCACATAAAGAACTGCGCCTCTGTTTATGATCGCACGATTATTGTGCTATTATAAAATTGAGCAAAGCGATTAAAACGCTATTATTGCGGTAATAGCAAGAAAATAGCACTCTTAGAGTGAAAACGAAGTGAGAATACCAACTGACTATGAATTTGGGGAGTCCGTCTTGGATGCGTGAGAAAGGGGAAAGGGGCTTCTCTTTAGCTGCTAAACTCATAGCAGAAAAACGCAGGAACTGCCCAAAAGGCAAAAAAGAGAAGGGCCTCCGCTTTTATGAAGCAGAAACCCTCTTCTCTATTTTACCTGCTCGATCCCGACCAGAACTCGAACCGCCGGCTGCATCTTGGGATGTGCCCGAAAGCCCTGTACGACTTCGATCTCTTCTTCTGTAAACCCATATCCACACAGCTCCGGGCCGAACATCTCACCCAGGGTGATACCATAGATCTTGCAGATTCTGTACAGGGTGTCGATATCGATCGAGCTGGCCGCCCGCTCCCAGCCTGAAACTGTCGTATTGGCGACGCCCAGTTTTTCTGCCAAACCTTTCTGCGTCAGCCCATTTTTACGCCGATACATGACCAGCCGTTTTGCAAGTACTTCCATCAAGTTGCATCCCTCGCCTTCTGATTACGTTTTAACATTACCATTTATAGTACGAAAATTCAATAAAAAATTACAGGAAAAATGTATTTTGCTCTTGAAATTACGATTTAGACGTAGTATAATGGCGGAAAGTACAGAATTAACGTAGTTTTGCGGGGAGGGGTACGATATTTTTGGAGCGAGGATCAAAGCCTATTTGGATGCCAATGGCATCAAATATAACTTCCTGGCAGAACAGATCGGAGTATCCTCCAATATCTGCAGTGCGATGCTGAATGAACGCCGAAAGATCACTGTGGAGGAATATTTCCTGATTTGCAAAGTGCTTGGAGTTGATGTAACATATTTTGCGGATCATGACAGTGCAGAAAACAGACAAAAAGATACGGAAGGATGACTCAGATGAAACATTATTTTAAGCAGCTTGTGTCTTTGATTTGTTCTTTTACCCTTATGGCCTCTCTTACTACTGCCTTTGCGGCGGGTAAGTTCACAGACGTCCCGGATACTTACTGGGCAGATGATGAAATCACTTTTGTCACCGACAAGGGGCTGTTCAACGGCACTACTGCCACGACTTTCTCCCCTGAGGCCCAGATGAAGCGTGGCCAGCTGGCGGCTGTCCTGTACCGCTATGCTGGCTCCCCTGATGTCTCCGGCACCAGCGGCTATACGGATGTCTCTTCCGATCGCTACTATGCGGATGCTGTGACCTGGGCAAAGCAGAACGACATTTTCATGGACGACAAGCTGGATGCCACTGCTCTGAACCCGGATGAGGGCATTACCCGCAGTGAGTTTGCCGTTATGCTGTACAACTTCGCTGTGCTGAATGATGCCGCTGAAGTGGACAACAATGCGGATAATCCCTATACCGATATGACTGGCGTGAGCAACGAGATCCGGACCGCTATGGTCAACTGGGCCGTTCCCGCTGGTATCTTGAATGGCACCTCCGCCTCTACAATGAACCCCTTCGGTGCGATCAAGCGGTCTCACGTGGCGGCTATGCTGTATCGCTATGACACAAAGATCGCCAACCCCGGCAGTGTGGAAGAGGAGCCGGAGGAGGAGACCCCTGAGACTCCGAGCACACCCTCTGGTACGACTTCTTTTGGTGCTGGTGATACCGTCGCTCCTGTGAAGGGTGGATCCTACACCGTGACCATTGGCGTTGGTGAGAAGTGCTACATGGACGCTGCCAAGATGGGTGCCGACTGGATCGAGCACTACGTTGATCAGTTCGATGCCAGCGGCAAGCAGATCGCTAACGCTCCCTGGGATTCCTCTGTGAATATGTCTGCCATCACTGGCCTGACTCCCGGAACTATGACCATTGAGTGCCTGTCTACTGCAGACTATGAGACCGTGTTTGCTACCATTAAGGTGGTCGTGACCAGTGGCTCCAGCTCCAGCGGCGGAAACACTGGCAACACTGGTTCTGGAACGAGTGATCTCACTGAGCAGGAAGTCTATGATGCAATTTTGGCTCTGAAGAGTGAGTATCCTGAGGGTATGACCTGGACGAACGATAATACTTATAAGGGATACGGCGGCTGTGCCGCATTCGGAGCAATTTGTGCTGATGCTGCTTTTGGAACTACACGAGGAACTATTGTAAATGGATATGAAGGGGCTCGTGTGGGTGACAGAATTCGCTATGATGGACATACAATTGTAGTGCTTGAGGATACCGGTGACTCTTATGTAGTTGTGGAAGGCAACTATAATAACCAAATTCGCTGGGGAAGAGAAGTTCCTAAAAGCAGATTGGCTTCTTACAATGGAGTCTATATTGAAACTAACTGGTAACCACCAACTTCAATATTAGCCTTTCCTTTTAATTCAAGCTGCCCCTCAGAAATTTCTGAGGGGTAGCTTTTTGACAAAAAGGAGGTCTCATTTTCCGCAGCGAAGTTCTCGTGCTTCTTCTCAATACCCTCAAAAAGTGCCTGCGACCTTGCTGCCGGTCTCTTCTGGCTGGTTCTTGAGAGCCTGCATACCCAATGTGAAAATCCCTGACTGAATGGCCAGAATTTTTTAGAAGAGGCTTCTTTTTAGCTGCTAAAACCATTTTTAGACAACCTATCAAAAAGCATTATATTTCTTTGGCCAAAACAGCAAAGCCAAAAATGTAAAATAAGTTTCTGCTATTGCATCTATTTAATAGAGCTATTTAGAGAGGAGGCGAACCACATGGGAATTTAAAAAGAAAAAAGTAAATACCAGTTTTTCATGTGCCAACATTTAGAGCCCACTATTTTTACAAATGTGAAGGAGCCTCTATTATGAAAAAGTTGTTTTCTCTCACAACAGCAATAATCATGATGCTAACCCTTGCTATTCCAACTTTTGCTGCAGAGAATAATCTGGATTCTGAATTGCTTGCTGCTTACAACAACATTGTTTCCTATGCTGAAGAAGGCCGCATTCCACTTGAAATGACATATGACGAGTTTGTCTCACTCTATGATGGAGGAAGCGTCTCCGATTTTGAAAACTCCTTCTATGATGTCCTTGAGCCCATTCCTAACTACCCTGTTCCTGCAAGCGGCAGCAACGCTTATTATTACAATACAGGACTATCCTGTCCCGATGAAGCTGACTACTCAAGATCCAATCTGTTGGATGTTGTGGAGCGTGGAGATATCATTTATGAGGCTGCTGGCCTAGGTGGAATTACAGGTCATATAGCCATCGTAGAAGATGTTATCACGGATAGTCGAGGCAATCCGGAATATATTAGGTTAATTGAAGCTATCGATGACGGTGTTGTAAGAAGCATTTTGGATGATACAAGATATTTATATCGACTGGCCACTGTTATGTATGTGCGTGGAGCTTCTGATGATGATATTGACAATGCAATTGATTTTTGTATAGGAGAGTTAGGCGCTGATTATGAACTTGATTTCCAGAAAGATACAGAAGCAGGACAAGATGGTTGGTATTGCTCAGAGCTTGTTTGGGCTGCATATAAAAATCAAGGCATTGATATTGAGGTAAGTGGAAACGGTGAGCCTGGAGTTACTCCCAGGGATATTAAAAACAGCAGTTTAACCATTGACCGAGATGTTACATTCTCATGAAGTATTCTTTGATTTTAAGTTATTTGGGAATCTGGGCATTTTCCCTGATTATTTTTTGGTGGATTATGGCTCCTGGAGATGCTATGGGCTATAGCATCCTATTCTTATGGATTATTTTCCCTATTACAACTTTCGTGGTTTCTCTGTCAGTAGGCAAAAAAGAATACAGCCCTTGGAAAAAGTGGCTGCTTCCGCTTATCTTGGGGTTTATGTATATGCTTTCTGACTATTTAACTTTTAAAACCGCCAATATGCTTGCCTTTCATAAAATCAATGCGCCAGACATGGAATATTTTGTTGCCGGGGTTGTAATTTCAGTAATCGGTCTCGTTTTTGGAGTCATTTTTTCCAGATTGAAAAAGACACATTAGAACACAAGAAAAAGAGATGCTTTTGCAAATTTTTGAGCTGAAGGGATGTGATACCCATGGGGACTTAAAAGAGCGATTTCTTGGAAGGAATATCCCTATAAAGCTTTTTGTTTTCCTTTTCATAGCAGCAGTCATTGTGACTTGCGTTCTGCTTTCCAGCTCTTTACTTGGCAACTCTGATCCTGAAAATCTTTCTGAGGATCAAGCTTATTTGGAAGCAGTGGAAGCATACCAAAAGGAGTGGAATGTCAATATCTCCGCTTGCAAAGAAGTTTTCTTTGCGAGTTCAGATCACAGGGCTTTTGGCGAGGGGTTCCGGTATGCTGTTTTGGAAGGAACTGCGGCGTTCCCTGATCTGCCTGTGAATGGAAAGGGCGCTGATATTACCCAGATGTCTGGAAACGAAGCATCTTCTGACGCAGGATACTTTCTGGAGGATGTTTTCACAGCATTAGATGTTCCCAATGAATACCGTCTTGCCTTGCCAAAATGTGAGTGGGTATTGTATGAACAAAGCGATGGAAGCAAGCTTTTGCTTGCAAAACTTGATGAAGAGAACCTGATATATCTTGCGGAACAACTTCTCTAAAGAAAGGGGTGCAGATTGCTCCGGCATATCTGCAGAAAAAGGCGATGAAAAATATGATCAAAAAGATCGCAGCTTTTTTCCTCACGCTCTCCTTGTTGGCCTCTGTTTCAACGGCCTATGCAGCTGAACCGGAGAGTGGCGCTGCTGAAAACACTTTCATGCAAGCTGTTTCTGCAATTTCCCATGAACTGCAAGCAGCCGGTACATCGGTCAAGGAAGAGCTGATGGAGCTAAAAGATCAATACCTTCAAAATGCGGCCGCTTTCCCGGATAAGCGCAGTGAATGGCTGGAGCTTGCTCAGGGCGTTGATACCCTGATTGCGGATTGTTCTGAGACTGGAAATGGGACTAGCCCGGCTGCAAGCAATTCTTTCGATGAGGCATACTTAAAAACCGCAGTCGCAGCAGTTGTGAGTTGGTTTGCCATGAAAGGATATCAATTGTCTTCAGAATTGCTGGTTGTTGCAAGAAACAACACTGATGAAGACAGAATTTATGTCCCGTCAAACCGGGTAGTGGCGCAGAACAGCTCTGTTGTGAGGGACCTCATCAAAGCCGGCAGACCCAGTGGAAGTGGAGAGTTCCCAGCCAGTGGAAACCTTGACCTCTACTATTCGATCCATCTGTTCGAATATACACAGACAAAGACAATGTTCGTTCTGACGGATATTTACGATTACGAGCATGGAGATCAATCTTATGGCGATTCGATTGCCCAGGTTGCGGTTGATACGATGGCGGATGCTCAGGCTGCAGGAATCATTGTTCCATATAACATCCGGATAGATGTGCTGATCGCCAATTAAGAGAGAAGCCCCGCTAAGCGGGGCTTCTTTTTGCGATGAACGAGGTCGGAGTGCGCTGCGGAATGTTGACTAATTTGTGCAAATATGGTATAAGAAAAGTAGAAAAAGGCTATTGATACCACTTATTAGATAGCTTCACAAGACCCCTGAATTTATCCGTGTGGGATGCCAAGGTTTAAAAATCGGAAAATTTACTTTTATTTTTTCGACACAAATAAGTCAATTTACTCATGTAAAATAGCATATATCACCTCAAAATATGGAGATAGGCTGCATGAGTATTTATATTTTCAACACGATCCGTATAGAAAGAGATAGGTGCAATATGCCGAGCACGATTAGTAGTAAGCAAGTAAAAACATCGCAGCGAGCTACTGAAAGCAAAAGATTTATTGGAGCTTCAGCAAAGAGAGCGGGTCCAAGGCCAAAACAGAGTTATACTGTGATCCACCGTGGTGGAGAAATTTACATATATGATAACTCCACTAAGAAAAAAGAACTTTTAGATGGGAAAGCCGTTGAAAAAATCCCGCCAGGCGCAAAAATCACAATAAAGCAAAAAGGAATGTCAAGGGTTCAGGTAGCAAGTATTCTGGATTTGATTTTAGGGTCAAATTCTCCTGATTAATATTATTTGGAAGAATGGTGCTTTGTGTTTTTTAGAGAGAGAAATAGAAGAAGACCTGACCAAAGCAATGTACCAATAAATCTCAAATCCAGAGATAATATTTTAGCTCGAGATTATCAATATGCAAAATTTCTCGAGCATCATGTAAATCACCAAAAAAGGTTGGACTTTGCGCAATTACTTTTTAAATATATATTTTTCTTCATTGTATGCGGCGTTTTTGTTGCGGTTGTGATTATTGGGGCTTTGAGCATTTACCGCATTTCTCAAAAAGAAAATATCGCATGGACAGATTTCGGGACGGCTTTGACAGGTCTGGGAAGTGTCCTCGGAGTCCTCATCATCTTACCCAGCAAGATTGCGGAACACCTTTTCCCGGCCGCTGCTGATAAGAACGCAATGGAATTCATTAAGTCTATGCAAGATTACGACCTTTCTATTAAACAGTGTCCTGATGACCACGAAGACATCGATGTTGAAAAGCCAGAAGATCCTGAGCAAAATGACTCGCCAAATGAATGAAAAGTAAGGAAGGCACCCGGCTCTCTGTGAGTTGGGTGTCTTTTTTTCATTTCTTCCATACTAAATTAGGGCAGGCCGAATTTTTAAAATCAAAGGGGGTGATGCATTGCAAATACTTTTTTCCTCGGTTGCATATAATACAAACAATCACGATTTATGGAGACAGAACTATAGGATTTTTAAAGGGAAGTACGGGCGTCTGGGACTGCAGGCAGGTTACCTCTTTTTTACAAAAGGGAGGTATCCTAATGAAATATCTTATCACTGCAGTTATCGCTGCGATTTCATTTTCTTTCTTATTGAACAATGTTCTCGCACTATGGTTTTTATTTAAGTATTACAAGCTTCAGATGATGCGGGAGCTTCTTTCGGACAAGAAAATGTCCGAAAATGCATGTAGGCTCATGAAAGAGTCTACAAACTGCCGGATCCGCTTACTAAAGGCGGATGCCGCAAGAAAGGGAAAGAGCAGCCGCCCCACGCCCGCAAAGCTTCGGCAGCTACTCTTCTCTGTACTGAACACGGCTATTACAGCCGTTGTTTCAGTATTCGTGAAATCCCTTATAGAGGGATTACTAGGGTAACTTGCAAAAAGCAAGTCCCTTGCCTTGTAATATGCAAAAGGATTAGAATTTCATTAGGAGACAGAATAATTTTTGATCGAGGATACAGAACAGCGGTCTCCCAGGAAACCGGGAGACCGCTTTTATTCTATTTTTTCTTGAATTTTCCCTTATTATATGCTATATTTTAAGGGAATAAAGGAGATGATAAGGGAATGCGGATATTTAATTATTCTACACTTCGAAACCAGATGTGGGACTCAGAGATCCTGGGACTGGTTGCTGCAATCTATAAAGAGGCCGGAAAGCAGGATCTGTACCTGAAGCAGCGACCAGAGGAATTGGAAAAATTGGTGGAGATCGCAAAGGTACAGAGTACCGAGGCATCCAATGCCATTGAGGGTATTGTGACCACAAACACCCGTATCCGCCAGCTCGTGGCGGAGAAAACGACACCGAGAAATCGAGATGAACAGGAGATCGCAGGTTACCGGGACGTGCTGAACCTTATCCACGAGAACTTCGATGCCATTCCCGTTACTCAGAATTACATCCTGCAGCTTCACAAGATCCTCTACAGCCATATGAACAACCCCATGGCGGGTAGGACCAAAAACGTGCAGAATTATATCAGTGCCACCTATCCCGACGGCCATACAGAGACCCTGTTCACACCTCTGTCCCCCTATGAAACGCCGGAGGCCCTGGACAGGATCTGCGAGGAGTACAATCGGGTCATTGGGAACATGGAGGTGGAGCCGCTGCTCGTCATTCCCGTATTCATCCATGATTTCCTCTGCATTCACCCCTTCAACGACGGGAACGGCAGAATGAGCCGTCTGCTGACCACATTGCTGCTCTACCGCAGCGGGTTCTATGTGGGCAGGTATATTTCGCTGGAGGCCAAGATCGCAAAAAACAAGGACCTCTATTATGGTGCTCTGCGTCAGGCACAAATCGGATGGCATGAAGGAACAGAGGATAAAGTTTCGTTCATCAAGTATCTGCTGGGGACCATTCTCGCTGCCTATAAGGATTTTGGAGACCGTTTTGCCCTGGTGGAGACCAAGCTCTCTGCTCTGGAGACCGTGCGCCGGGCAACCATGGAGAAGGTCGGCAGGTTCACAAAGCAGGACATTCGGGAACTCTGCCCATCACTCAGTATCAGTTCCATTGAGGGTGCGCTGCGGAAATTGGTGGCTGCTGGAGACCTGAAGCGTGAGGGGACTGGAAAGAAGACTTGCTATTATAGGCTAAAATGAAAGAGAACAGTTGCCATGAAAAAAGGAGGCCCTTGCTCATTGAGCAGGGGCTTTTCTCACGCTTGTTTTCACTGGTAAAAATCCGGATAGAAATTTTTCTTAAAAAGCAGGGGGCAATAATCCTTTTCGGATTATTGCCCCAAATCAAAACAACAAAAAGCAATCAAAACAGTTAGCAAACAACAATCAAATCAAACTAAAACAAAACAGCAATCAGATCAAAAGCAAAACTATCAATATGGCCTAAAATAAGACGCCTTAAATAATCCATCTAATATTAGTATATGCAGTTTGGGTGAAAAGTCAACCATATTTTTTTAAAAAATTATGGGTGCAACCAGTAGCTATCTGGACGAGCAATTAGTCGTGCATTATTGTATGCCATTTCGGTAGTTAGGCAGGTATGCCCATAATACGTAGTCTTATCATCACTCAAGGATAGAACCAATGCCAAATCTGGATTGTCAGGGTTAGTTAAATAAAGCGGTGCCAAAAGTTGAATTTTCCCCTTATAGAATTGTGGCACAATCGTTTTATAGTTTGCATCAATACGCTTTTTTACTGAATGAATAGCCCCATCAATAATATTTTGACAAAAATCTCGTCCATTATTTCTTAATTGTTCAGGTATTCTTTGGAAGTTTTCCTCATCATACAAAATATGTTCCCATTGAGGAATAATGTCAAGATTTACATCAAAAATTAGCGCACTGGGATCTTCAAAATAGTTCGCTCGCCGCAGATCAGAAACAGCTGCCGTAGACATATTCGAGAATTTAATTGTATAGCTGTTATAAAATGTTATAAATTTCCACGGTTGACGGCCCGTTATAGGATTTTTTTCGCAATAAAAATAGATGGGCTGCCATGTTTTGTCATACAAGCCAGTATTAAAGCAGGCAACTTTATCATCCATAAAGATAAACTGTTGCTTCTTTGTTTCTTCAGCATCTTCTCTTTCTTGCCAAAGCTTTTCAAAAGTAAAATAGAGATAACTTTTCAAAATGCCAAGATCATTTTTCCCAGCATAACTCCATTTTTCAGGGGGTAAGTCGTCTGTAGATAACGCCCTGAGTTTGTGAGTGAAAAAATCATAGCTCCCTAAAAAAGCCCACTCTTTGAGTTGCATAATTTTTCTCCCCCTCAATAGCGACATTATATGCTATATTATACCATAGAGGAGAACTATTGTCATCACAGTTCTTCAAAAGATTATACATCTCCGTGGGACTATGACGGCCTTTCTATTATACATATGCATCTACCACAAAGGTATGAATAAAGCAAGTTTGGCAAACAATCGAACACTTGTTCGAATATTTTCTAATAGTGACAAATTTCCTCACGGGAGCTGTTCTTCCGGACAACCGGAGGACTGCTCTTTTTGTTTTAGACCGTCCCACGAACGAAAAAAATGTCTATTATGGATATCATTACTATGGCGAGGCCGCCTTCAAAAGAAAATCCAGGAAGACCGCCGCTCATCTCCCGCCTTTTGGCATATAATAGGATAACCCGCTCATCAGGAAATTCAAAATAGGGGAAAAATCAGAATAGGGATCATCCCTGTCTCAAATTATCAGGGATGGCCCAAAGGCTTTCCCTGTTTATGTAAATACATTTCATTGGAAAGCGAGGATTAAATAAAATGCCAGACGAAAGAAACTTTATAGAGAAAAGCCTCTTTGATTTCCCGGACGTCTTCGCAGATATTTTTAATGTACTGCTGTTTAGCGGCCGGCAGGTCATAGAGCCAGAGGATCTGATCTCTGGTGGAACCCTGTCACAGTTGGAGATCGGGGACGATTATTTCTCACAGGAATGGAACGCCAGTAAGATTTGGACAAAGAGCAATGTCCGACTGTCTTTGCTGGTCGTCGGGACTCGGGTAGAGCAGGACGGAGATATTCCTCTTCGAGTTGTCAGCTATGATGGGGCGGCTTACGAAGCGCAGGTGGACCAACATCTAAAAGAAGCTTCAAAAGTTCCGAGAGAAATAGAACCGGAGTCCTGGACGCCTTATCCGGTCATCTCGATCGTCTTGTATTTTGGTAAGGAAAAATGGAATGGACCCAAGACGATTTTAGAGTACCTGGGGCAGAATATCCGGGAAGATCTGAAACCGTTCGTCAGCGACTATAAGATCAATTTTTTTGACGTTGCCGGACTGGACGAAGCAACAGTCAGCAAATTTCAGTCAGATTTTCAGATCGTTGCGGACTATTTCGTACAGACTCGGAAGCAAGCAGGAGATGATATTCCTTCTCTCCAAAACGTACATCACGCTCAGGAGGTCATGTCGTTTTTAAGAGCGGCTTCGGGGAACAAAGGATGCTCGGACTGAGTAAAGCAAAAGAGCCTCGTCTTTTTGGACGGGGCTTCGCTTTTTTCTCGCAGCATATTTCATGAAGCCAATGCATACGTTATGGCAAATAAGTCCTATTTTAAAAAATAAAAAGACCTGTTCTATTGACTAAATAGGTCTTTCTCTATATAATCAAATCAGAAAGGAGCGTTCTATATGACACAGATTTCTATTTCCGATTTAAAAGTAAACCCTGGAAAATATGTCAGTATGGCACAGGATCAGGACATCATGATCACTCGCAATGGAAAGATCGTCGCAAAGATCGTAAATGCCCGGCCAGATAAAAAGACCGCATGGGCAAACATCGTCAATATCATGCGGACTCCGGGAATGGATGTGTCTGATGAAGATCTCGAAAGGGATCGAGAGGAGCGGATCCTGGGATGAAAGTCGTTTTTGACACGAATGTGATCTTGAACGCAGCTATGGGCCGCCCTGGATATGAGGAGGCACAGGAGCTGATCCAGGCAATTGTTGATGAGAAAATTTCTGGGCTGATCACTGCCAACAGTATTACAGACATCCATTATGTTGTTAGAAAAAGGTTGGGGGAAGAAGCGGCCCGGGAAGTCATCTACAATGTCTTGTCTCTGTTTGATGTTGCGCCTGTAGATGGTGAAATTTGTTTTGAGGCGCTCAATTTGTCTATGGAAGATTATGAAGATGCGGTTCTGGCTGTATGTGCCTCTCATGAAGCAGCCGACTATATTGCGACAAATGACACAGAATTTATTCTGGCAGAAGGGAGCCCTGTAAAAGCGCTTTTGCCGGCCGATGTTTTGGAGAGGATCAAGAAGTAACTCATCACTTTAGAAAATCAGTATTTAACGGGGAAAGATTGGCAATCATAGACCGTTTCTGGCAGTTAAATTAAATGGCATGTAAAATGCGGTCAAAAGGCGATGAAAGAAATGCTGACCATTCCGTATCAGGTTTTCACTGGCACCAAATTCCAAACAAAAGCCCTCTATCATGGTTCCAGAAGCGGAATCGTAGGCAAAATCACTCCTTGCAGCCGCAGCTTTTGTGAGTTTGGCTCCGGATTTTATATGGGAGACCGGCCCGAGCAGCCGCTCACCTTGATCTATGCTGAGCAGGCCCCTGTATCCTATGAGATCGAGTTGGACATGGAGGAGCTGCGGTGCTTGAGACTGGATGGCCTTGCATGGGCGCTGTTCATTGCCTGCAAGCGGCGGCGTATAGATCATATGATAGGCACCGATTTCTATCGATCTCTTGTCCAGCTGGATGCCGGCTGTGATCTCGTGATTGGCAAGATTGCGGACGACCGGATGTTCATCGTTCTGGATCGGTTTTTCCAGGGCGAGATCACGGATACCGCCCTGCTGCAGTGCCTGACAGCTCTCGAGCTGGGGACGCAATATGTGGCTGTCTCCCAAAAAGCCTGTGATCAGGTAAAGATCCTGTCTGAGCACCGGCTGAGCGAAGAGGAAAAGACCCAGCTGCTGCGAACGAGCAGTGAAAACCGGGCAAAAGGGAAAAAGCTGGCCGACGATATCTGCCGGGCACACCGCCGTGATGGCAGGTACTTTGACGAGTTGCTGGAGGAGGTGTCTCAAGGTGTTAGATTCGTTTCAGACACAGCTCTGTGATATTCAGGGCCGTCTGTTCGAGCTGTCCTTCAAATTCAATATGGACAGCAAGCCCTTCATTGAGGGGTTCATGAACAGCGATGTCGCCGCCGGGCTAGATATGCCCTTTCACCGGTATCAATGGATGGGTGAAGAGTACATGCTGGAAGAGTTAAAGGATATAATCTCCCTTCCAACAGGCGGCGAGGTCTATCCCAACGAAACCCTGTACTGGATCGGTTACCTCTATCGTTACTGGCACTTTTTGACTGGAGAGAGCAGCAAAGACATCTACCTGCAGGCAGATGCCGAGACTATGCGCTTGGTCTATCCGGGCTACCACGCACTTTCCTGTGAGATGGCTATCGAAGACCTGAAGAGGACCAGTGTTAACCGAAAATCCAAGAAATAGCGCAAGAGACTCCGTCCCCTCTATAAAGGTCACCCGCACCAGCACCGAACGGCACTATCACGGCGGGGTTACGGCAGAAGAAAACTTCAACTTTGCAACTTTTTTAAGAGAAATATCCCTTATTTTCGTTAAAAATATTGGGAATATAATACTACGGCAAGAACGGCACTATTTTTTACAATCTTTTTGGGAATAACAAGTATATATAAGTATTTAGATAAAAGTTTACAGAAAATCGTGCCGTTCGTGCCGTTGCAGATGCAACAGCTTTTAAAATGGGGAAAAGGCTGTCCACTCTTTTTATAAGATAAAAGGACTAGCGGCTAAAAGAAAGCTCCTTCCATGATCTCCTGGGGCCAGCCGAGGCTTTCTTTAGGCGCTAATTCCCTTCCCAGTGTCGATGCTGGTGACATAGGGGAAGGAGAGCGGCTGCCTTTCAGTGCGGATATAGCTGCCGTTGCTTTAGGCATTAGGGCCTGGCAATATGCGGATCACGGGATCATATACAAAACAATAAGCACCTCCATCCCAAAAGGATAGGGGTGCTTTCTTTTTTCAGTTTTGTTTCTCCTTGTGATCCAGGGTGGAGCTGATATTTCCGCTTCACATCCGTATAGGAAATTCATGTGAGGTCAAAGACTGGCTTTACCGTATTCAACGGGATCCCTTTTCTTTTTGCAGCTTCCTGCTCATAAGTGAAGCGAGTGATCGCCTCAATAAAAAGGCGTTCTTTGGGAGTTGCGCTGCTCCATGACACTCCGAATTTGTGGCACATCCTAAAAAACACTCGATAGAATTCTTCCCGTTCGCCGGTAAACTGATCAAAATACCATTTTGCGTCAGATGGGGGAGGGGATTTCAGCGTTTTGTTCTCCACCTGTATCGATCCTTTCTCAAAAGCGCTATTTACAGCTTTTGTTGCTCCTTGTGATCTGGGGGGAGCTGCTGCATCCAGCTTTCCACATTACCTCCATGTTTCTGCCAAAACTCTTTCATGATGCCTCTGTCAACGCATTCTCCAATCGCTGTCTTGATCGCATCGGAAAACCCCATTACCTGTTTGTGCTTTCTAACGCAGTCAATGAACAGAGCGTACTCTTCCAAACTTTTGCTTCTTTTCAGAACTTCATTGTCCCTGGAATAGTTGATATTGAACACGTCAACGGTCAAGTCAAACGGAGCTGGCCCATCCTTTTGCATAAAAGCATCCGAGAGCTGTTGGACTTCATGCGCCAGGGCCTCTTCGGCTCCGTCATAGAGCACGAAGAACTTGGGCACAGGGAGATCGATCCTCTTGCTGCGATATGTGGCTTCAGGTGTTAAAAGGAATTCATAGACCCTTCGCAAGTATAGCAGCATCCACAGCGCCATGTTATGGTTCATCGTTGATGGAAGCTCAGCAAAAACGATAAGCCGCCCATCGATCACGAAAGAGAGATCATTCACCCCATCCATAAATGGAGCACGCTCCAGGGTTATGAACTGGACTTTTGAGTCCCCCGGGTAGTCTGTTCCATCGAGCGCATTGAGCAGGCCGATCGCTCGCTTTGGATCCTCGCTGAAGTATAGATGAAACAGCGAGTCAGTGAATTTGCCATTTTCTTTCATGTCAAAAGTGTCCACCTTTCCATGTATAAGATTTTATATATCCAAACAGGGAAGGCGTTCTTGTGCCTGTCCCTGGAACTTTTAACTGTGGGACATGCACCCCTATAAATGTAAATAACCCTAAATCTCTTGTCTCATTATATGCGGGATCCTGTCGGCAAATCAATGAAAGCGGCGAAAAATTCGAGCCCCCCGCTGAAGTAGATCTTTATTGCGTAAAAATATCAGACATTTTCTACGTTGATTCCTTTATTAAAGATCGTGACCGGATCCAGATCAATACACTTCGTTGGATCCCGATCTCCGGAAATATCCCATGCAACAGTATTATTGAGAACGGTCAACTTTACTCTAAATGCTGTAGGATCAGCGATCGCAGAGAAGACACCGCCTTCTTCGATGAGTGGCTTCACATCAAACAAGCGAATCGCTCCATTGCTGAAATAGGCGTATACAGTGAAATTATCTCCAGCGATAGCCCGCACGACTGTTGGAATAAAATCCATAAAATGATCTCTCCCGTCTCTTTTATTTAAGCTAGAAGACAGCTCTATGCAACAAATAAAGGACCGCAGCAAGTCTCTTAGATTGACACGCTTCAGTTGAATGACCCGGTTTCAAATGCCCGTCGGATCACATGAGAAGGCTCGCAGAAGCCGCTGGACTCATAGTTGTCGATGATCTGACAAATGGGAGACTGATATACTTTCTGGATCGTCTCAGCGTAATCTCCATTCTCAGGCGTTTCCGCACAGACCAGCCTCGCATACACAGACCCCATATCCAATTCGGATGGAAGGTTTGGCGCAAGCTCCCGGTCTACATCCAGAATATCAAAAGTCCCCTTCTCCATTTTGTAGTCGTTGATCCAGTCATCCACAACCTGCAACGGGTTTTCGCAATGCCGGACATCTGCCACATACAGTTCATGCAGCAGGCCTTCATACCCCAGCTTCTCTACTACATACTGATTCCGCTGTTTCAATGTGCGTGCTGTTTTCTCAATGATGAAGCAGACAAAGAGAACATCATTGTCGGTAACTTCGCCGCCCAACAGTTTATTTTCCATGAGTCGCTGTCTCCTTAAAATCCAAGATATTATTTGTGAATAGACTGTAAAAAGAGAACACATACAGTTGCATTCTAAAAACAGTATGCCATAATGGAAACATAGCAAAGAGGAAAGGAGGTAGAATATGGCAAAGATCATCCATTTCCCGACTGCGGAGAAAAGCGAAGTGTCCAAATCCATTGCGCAGGACATTGTGAAGGAAGCTCACGAGCCTGTTGCTGAAGGGAATGTCGTCCCCTTTGCGCCCCCAAGGCCAAAGAGCATTCGAGAGCAGTCAACCTGGAGAAGCCGCTATGGAGGATTATCCGTTGAGATCAATCCGTATGCCTTCGATTCGGAGGCGGAATACCTGTCCTTTGTTGACGAGCTGGCAGCACTCCTGAGTGCTTATGATCAGGACTAAAAAGATCTAAACCGCTAAAAGCGGGATCATGAATATACATCTAAAAGATGATGGCTCTTCTGGAAAACGGAAGGGCTTTTTAATTTGGAAAAAGTCGGGCGGACTTATGGTTTATCTCTGATAATTGAGAGCTTCCATAATAGACGCAATTATTTTAAAATCATAAAGAAACCCTGCATTACAATGAAGATCTGACTTCTACTCTTTTACCGGAACGCTGTTTTCATATAATTCGTGTGGAGCAATATCCTGTCCATTTCCCCACTCGATTCCAGTCCCACCGGGAAGCAAATGCACCGTTTTGAAATAATCCAGATCTTTCAGTTCTCCAAACCAGGCCCCCTTAATATATGGAGTCACATCAAAGAGCTTCGCCTCTCCTGTCTCATAGAGAAGATACAGCCGATACTGCTCTAAAGGCTGAACGGATAAAATCTTAGGCTGCAGCATATGATCACCTTCTGATTTTATTCTAACAGGATTTCTTATTTAATACAGTCGCTTCCGATGATGCCTTTCAAGTATTTTGCCATCTCCCCCCTTTATGGCCCAGGCACCGGCGCCGTTACGGCACTATCACGGCGGGTTTACGTCGGAGG
>ERZ1090880.297-NODE-297-length-28211-cov-57.719385_pt1 | contig 28211 bp, 28 predicted proteins | sample MGYA00478471_ERZ1090880 | MGnify/ENA primary metagenome ERZ1090880 (study PRJEB33644, sample SAMEA5815734) | chicken gut metagenome | biome: Chicken; feature: Gastrointestinal Tract; material: Caecum | place: Ireland | collected 2019-01-01 | study: A study of the... | reverse complement strand
TTGAGATATTTTTTGTTGATTTATTTCGTTGTCCTCTTGACGGGGTGCACACCAATTTGGTCACAACCACTTCAAGGGAGTAACAAACGGTTACGCCCCCTGAAGCCTTTCGCTAAATGCGTCTGTACGGGCCTCGTACATACGTACATAGCGAAAAGGCCAAGTTCTCCCATATACAGTTTTATCCCCAGGGAGAAGAGGGCATCTCAGGCCGGACCAGAGCTTCGATTCCCAGATAGCCCCATACGCGGCGGCCTGCTGAGTTGGCGATGTTGTTGGTGTGCTCCAGGTTGTACTTTTTCAGGTTGGCAATCACGGCATCGCTGAAGCTCCGGGCTTTCAGGGCTACCAGGTTGTTCTCTTCACACCACATCTTATAAATGGTATAGAGGTCTTTGGAGCTAATGCAGGCATCCGCCTTGAGCCGAATATAGTCCTCGGCCTCCATGAAATCGAAGAAGTTGTTGTTGTCCCGCTTGACCAGCTCCCGGTTCTGCCGGGCGCGGTCACTCTCAGTAAACTTGAAGCCGTTCCTGACCAGACGCTGCAACCCCTCGAAAGCCCACAGGAAAATTCCCTCGGCCTCGGCGGCCATCTTCTCGGCGATGTCAGGGTCATCTACCCGGTCGGCGGGCTTGTCCCTGGTGGTCAGGACCAGTTGCCGCCGATAGAAGCCGTCGCTTCGGTCGTACAGGGCTTGTAAGTCTCCATTGCTGAAAGCCAGCAGCCGGGCATACATCCAGCCCTGGTAGCTCTGCTTGCCTTTCCGTTCCAGATCCATCTGGCCCTGGGCAGTGACAATGGACTTGACGTAGTTGGTCTGCCGCAGGGCTTCCATCCGCATATCGTCATCCACACAGAGCAGGATGTGTTCAAGGTCGGCCCGGGCAAAACGGTTCTCAGAGATTTTGCCGATGCTGCCATCCTTCATATTAGTGCCGAACAGCCTGGACAGAACCACGCCGATCTGGCTCTTGCCTTCACCGCCCCGACCCTTGATTACCATCATCCGCTGGCCCTTGTTGCTGGGAATGAGGCAGTAACCGATAAACTCCTGGACCGTGGGGATGTCCTCAGGGTAGAGCAGATCAGACAGGAACCGCAGCCAGTGAGTGGGCTGGGCCGCTTTGGGATTGTACCGAACCGGCAGCCGGTTGCGAACTACTTCAGGTTTGCCTTCCTGAAAGCTGCCGTCCAGGTATAGGGTCCCATTGGCCAGGTGGATGCAGTTGGTGACTGGCGGGAAGTCATCCATCTGGGCAGAAAGCTTGAGCAGGTCCAGAATGTTGCCCACCTTGCGGGCTACGTTGTTGCTGGCGTAGTCCCGAAGCTCTGCGTAAATATCACTTCGCAACGGCATTTCGTCCGTTACCCGGCCATCTTCTGTGAAGAAGAAGCCGTTGCAGAAAACAATTTGGTGGGTGAGGATGAAGGATTCACAAAAGACAGACTCATTGATCCGGAATCCTTCTTCCAGCCAGACCGGGTCATTGCAGCTAGGGTGGTAGTAGGTCTTACTCATGCGGCCTCCTTTACTTTAAGAGGGTCCAGACGGGCCTCGAATCGGGGTAACAGCTGATCGACCAACAGCTGCTTGGCGGCGTCTGCCTTCTTGGAGGCAGGCCCGAAGGCCAGGCAATCAATAAGGTCGTCCACAACGGCCATCATGTGCAGAACCTCTACAAAATGCTCGTCCAGCGGTTCCTCCGGGGAGAGGGGAGCAAACTCTGTTTGCCACCGGGTCAGCAGGTCGCGGTAGTCGTGGAGGACCCGGAGACAGTAGAAGATTTCCTCTTGCTGGGTGTCTGAAGAGGCAGCGGCTGGCTTGGGCAGAGCGACTGCACCCGATGGAGGCTTGTCCGGGCTGAGTCCGAAGTCCTGGGACAGCTTCCGGGCTGCCTGGAAGCTGCTGAGGCCAAACAACTGGGAGGTGAGGTCGATGACATCCCCGGTGGCGCCGCAGCCAAAGCAGTAATAATAGGTATCGTTCAGCTTCATGCTGGGGGTATGGTCCTCATGGAAAGGGCAGCGGACCATCCAGGTAGACGTGACGGGTAAGCCATACAAGGCTGCGGCCTGCTTGACAGTGACGGATTCCTTTACAGTTTTAAAAAGATTCATTTGCACCTCGCTGTTCTGGCATCTTGTGGGCAGGGATACAGTACTTCGCCATGGATAGAGGTGTACCTCGTTTCGGGGCACACCTGAGTCCCTGACGAGTGAATTGGGTGCGTAACATTTCGTTCCATACCTCCTTCTGCGAAAAAATAAAGCCTGACTTCTCCTTTCGACTTTTTTCTTCTTGAGCCCGAGAGGGCCTTCAATGTATAATCAGAAAAAGTTCCATAAACTGTAACCCGGTTATGGGCTGTAACCCGATTCGGAACTACCCTTTCACTAATAGGAGAAATCCGGGGTGCAAAACGGAACCATTTTTAAAATTTTTCAAAAAATTTTTTGGAGTGAGGTGGGGGTATGGCGTATCGGAACAAGAATGAACTTTTGGATATCGAAGGTGACTTGTTTGGATGGGACGATGAATCCAGCATCAGTTTGACGAATGAGGCGCTGGAACGAGATGCGGCGGCGGAACGTCAGATCGAGCTGGAAAGCGCCCTGGAGCATGACGAGCACCCCCTCCATGATGAAGTAGAGCTGGAGACGGAGGAGGAAGAAGCCGCGCCGACCAGTGAAAAGCGGCTGAAACGGGAAATCCGGGCGGAGGCGGTTCGGCGTCTGGAGGAAGCCGCCCGGACTGAGGCGGACTTTTCTGTGGTGATAAAGGAGTGGGACAAGCTGGACCAGAACCGGGAGCGCCGGGAACGGAATTACGAACACCTTCGGGGAGACTTGCCGCTGGATTATCAGGCTGTTTCAGAACCCAAGCTTATCCCCAGGTGGATGAATGACACGGCGTACCGGCAGATGATGGCCGGAAACTTTCTGGATATCCTATTTAACTGCCCTTATGAGATGCACCAGCTGACCGCCGATCCATTTATCTCTCGCATGATTGCGGACCTGAGCGAGGATCACAAGGAAGTTCTGTACTTTTTATCCCTGCGGCTGTGGAGTGCCACCCAGCTTGCCTTAGCTCGTGAACAGTCCGACCGCAACATCCGGAAACTGCGGAAAACCATTTATAAGAACTTACAGCGTCAGATGTTTGGTTATTTATATAGTAAAAGAGAACGAGGCAAAAGCCTGACCCTGCGGGAACGCCAATTTATAGAGGAATATTCAGCCCTCGCAGAGGAACAAGGCAAAGATGCTGTGATTCGGCGGGAAAATAAGACGAACCGCAGAAAAAGAAAACCGCCCCTGATGACAGGGACGGTTGAGGGGGAATAAATGCAGAATGAAGAACTTGTTTGAGCAATCCCGTTCTCATTGGGTGCGGTACGATTACTACGAGCTGAAAACGGCAAAAGACGGCAAACGGTACATCACCCCCGGCAAAGACGCAAAGCCGGAGGTTTACAACCCGCTTAAAGAGGTTCCAGACATCGTGCTGGACGCCCTGAATGTTGGAATGCTGATGATGAGCCGCAGAGCGGCGGTGGAAGTGGAGCGGGCAGTGTTGAAGTTTGTCACCCGGTATGGTTTATTGGGTCTGATGACCGCTCTGCCCACCACGCCGGCCTTTATGGACTATGAGGCGGTTTACCTGCCGAAGAATCATTTCCTCAAAGAGGAATCCATGGACACCGACCGGTATCTGGCTCTGTTTTATCCCTTTGACCAGCTGGACCTGGTGAAACAGGGAATTGAATCCGCTTGGAAGGTTTCTGGAGACCGGACGATGGTTGCCCTGACCATGACCTTTATGGATGAACCCATGGCAAAAACTATGAGCTTCCAGCGGCAGTATGCGGAGCCTTATGACTGGGTCGCCCAGCAGTTCAAGGACTGGTCCTTCACACTGACCACCTCTATCTTGTACTACCAGGACTGCCGTTTAATGGATCAAGACACCCGGGAATTGTACCAAAAAGCCATGGCTGCGTTCGGCGGGATTGCCCCCAGCTACCATATCGAGCTGCTGGATAAGCCCACCATTTACTGGGATTTTCACTCCCTGCTGCTGGGTATCCAGATGATGTTCAGCTTCATGCTGGCGGACGAGGAACATCCCCTGCGGCTGTGTAAGAATTGCCAGAAAGCATTTCTGGGCAGTCATGTCAACACTACCTTTTGCAGTCCCCAGTGCAAGAACCAGTACAACGTCCACAAGAGTAGGGAAAACGCCAAAGGAAAACCGGAAGAAAACGAATGAATCCGCCGCGGCGGGGCTTTATATACCTTTGTTCCGCAGACAGCAAAAGGCTGGCAGCCTGTGCTTTTAGGCACAAACTGTCAGCCTTTCTTTGCCGTTTCTGCTGCCCCACAGGGGCACCTTTCACGCCATGGGAGCGGGGCGGGATAGCTCCCCCCAGCTGCCGTCTGCTGCACAAAGGTATAACACACTAGACTTTGTACCCAAAGTCGTGTGCCACGAAACCCCGGCGCGGTTTCTTTGGATTCTTCCGACTCAAAGGGCTGACGCCCTTTGCCGGCCATGCCACGACATTCCCCGTTGCACGGCCTTATTCAGGAAATCGCGTGTAAACCGGCGATTCATCCTGAAGACACCGATGGTTACAGGACACCGGATGAAGAATGTTCAAGTTTCAACTTGACAAACCTGTGAAAACTTTGTATCATCCTAATTAGATATAACATCTATAACGTCAGGTGACTGAGTTTTCTGCACGATCCGGATTCAAACAGAAAGGAGCATATCATGCCGGATTCCAATGTGGTTCCCCTTTATCAGCAGATCAAGGAGGACATCAAGGCTGCCATCGAACGAGGCAAATACAAACCCAATGAAAAGATTCCCGCAGAGCCGGAGCTGAGCGCCGAGTATTCGGTCAGCCGCATCACTGTCCGGCGGGCGGTGGAGGAGCTGTGCAACGAAGGGTATCTGGTCAAGATGCAGGGCCGGGGGACCTTCGTCAGCACGCCGCGGATCCACCGCAAGATGACCGGCGGCAACAAGATGGAGAGCTTTTCCAAGACCTGCCGGGAGTCAGGGATGGTCCCCGGGGCACGGCTGTTGGACCGGAAAATCGTGCCGGTCCGGGAAGACGAAAAAGCCTTCTTTGGCTGCAGCGAGGATGATCTGTTGCTGTATATCAAGCGGGTGCGGACGGCCGACGGGCGCCCGATCTTTGAGGAAAACCTGTTTTTCCCCTATCAGGAGTTCAAGAGCCTGATGCAGATGGAGTGGAACGATACCTCCGCCTTCGAGACCATCCGTGGGCTGACCGGCCGATGGCCGGTAGACACCGCCCATCGTACCATCGAAGTCACCCGCGCCTCCGCCGAACAGGCACAGGAACTGAATGTGCCCCTGGGCGATCCGCTGCTTTTCCTGAACGCCTATTTTTTGGACCAGAACGGCAAACCCCTGGTTATTGGCCGCCAGTACTACGTTGGCAGCCGGTATATGTTTGAATTGTAAGATCGCTTGGTAGAAACCGGGCCTGATCTCTTTTTGCAGGAAAGGAGATTGGGCCCGGTTTTTATTGGCCGAACAGCCAGGAACTTTTGTGATTTTGACTATTAAAATACCGGATTGTTGTGCGATGTGTCAAAGATACAAAATGTTTCCAAAAGACCTTGACAATTGGATTGAAAATGATATTATGTACATGACGATTATGACGTCTATAACGAATGGAACGAATTGGACGTCAATTCACAAGAACTGTCTGAGATAAGCCGGACAGATCAAGTTAAGAGAAAGGAGATCCGCATGAACCAAATCATTTTGGCCTCACATGGGGGGATGTCGGCCGGGCTCAAAAATACGCTGGAGCTGATTTTGGGCGAACTTCCCAACGTCCATGCAGTGGCCACCACCCGGGATGAGACGGAACCGGTCACGGCGTCCACCCGCCGCCTGCTAGATGGTTTTGCTCCCGGGGACAAAGCATACGTCCTGACCGACGTGATGGGAGGCAGCGTCAACAATGACATGATGACCCTGCTTGCTGATTACCCGGACCTGACCGTGATTTGCGGCACCAACGCCTGCCTGGCTCTCAACCTGGCCAGCTGCGATGAGCCCATCACCGATGAGGAGCTGGAAGAGTTCTTGAATCAGGCCCGCAGCCAGATCCTGGATTGCAGAAAATTGCTGCAGGACGTGCCTGCAGAGGAGGATGACTTATGATCAAATTGGTACGTTTGGATTATCGGCTGCTTCATGGGCAGGTCGTCTTTGCCTGGACCGGCCACACCGGCGCGCAGCGGATCATTGTGGTGGATGATGATGCGGCAACCGACGAGCTGAAAAAGTCTGCTCTGACCTTGTCCAAACCCGCAGGCGTCCGGCTGAACATCTTCACTCTGGAGAAAACCCTGGCCAAGATGCCGAAAGTTCGGCAGCTAGATGAAAACATCATGATGATCTTCGGCAACGTGGCCACCCTCAAGGCCTTCTGTGATGCTAACCCTGATATCACCGAAATCAACTACGGCGGCCTTGCCAATCGCGCCGGGGCCAAGCAGTACGGCCAGGCCATCTTTATGACCGACGCAGAAGCCGCAGAAACAAAAGAGCTGCTCTCCCGCGGGGTGAAGATCTACATGCAGCAGACCCCCAGCCACAAAAAAGAGATGCTGAGCGTGTGAGCTCACAGTGCTGAATCCAAAGGAGGAATCGATCCATGTTTGTTACATCCCTCGTCCTGGGTCTGGTAGGCGTGTTCTGCATTCTGGACAGCCGCCTGCTGGGCCGCCTGAACTTCGAGCGGCCCCTCATCACCTGCACCATCGTCGGCCTGCTGCTGGGCAACCTGCCGGTGGGCCTGACTGTCGGCGCTTCCATCGAGCTGATGAGCCTGGGCATCGTCAACATCGGCGCGGCTGCACCTCCGGATATGAATATGGCCGCCATCATCTGCTCTGCCTTCGCGATCCTCACCGACGCCTCGGTGGAGACCTCTCTGGCGCTGGCGATTCCCATCGCGGTGCTGGGCCAAATGCTGGGCGTACTGATGCGTACCATCCTGTCCAACCTGACCCATGTTGCCGACCATGCCATCGAGGAGGGCAAGTTCGCCCGGGCCCGCAGTATGCACATCCTCTGGGGCACCCTGCTTTACAGCCTGATGTACTTTGTCCCCATCTTCCTGGCCGTCTATCTGGGCACCGATTTTGTCCAGAAGGTGGTGGAGATGATCCCCGCCTGGCTGACCGACGGCCTGAACCTGAGCAGTAAGTTCCTCACCGCTTACGGTATTGCACTGCTGATGTCCAGCATGCTCAACAAGGAGCTAACCGTGTTCTTCCTGCTGGGCTTCTTCCTGGTGGGTTACCTGGGCCTGAGCATGACGGCCATCGCCATCTTTGCCGTTATTCTGGCCATCATCCTTTCCGGGCTCAAGTTCCGGGGCGGCGCGGCTCCCGCCATGGCCGGCAATGCCTCGTCCGCAGAGGATTACGACCCGCTGGAAGATGATGATTTGTAAAGGAGGATGCGAGCAATGAGCAACGCAAAGGTAAGCGATAACAAAAAATTCTGGCAGTTCCTGTGGCGCTCCTGGGCGATCCAGGCCAGCTGGAACTACGAACGTCAGATGAACATGGGCTTTTTGTACGGCATTGCCCCCACCCTGGACCGGCTGTATCCCAACGAGAAAGACCCCGAACAGCTGGCCCGCAAAAAGGAAGCATATGAGCGGCACATGGCTTTCTATAACTGCACTCCCCAGACCAGCGCTTTTGCCCTGGGTCTGGCGGCCAGCATGGAGGAGCAGTATGCGGCTGATCGTGAAAACTTCAATCCCGACACCATCAACGCGGTGAAGACCTCTCTGATGGGGCCCCTGTCCGGCATTGGCGACAGCTTCTTCCAGGGCACCATCCGGATCATCGCCTTCGGCCTGGGCATTCAGCTGGCCCAGCAGGGCAGTATCCTGGGGCCCATCCTGGCCATGCTGATTTCCTTTGTGCCTTCCTTTGTGGTGACTTGGCTTTGCGCTAAGATCGGTTACACCACCGGCAGCAAGTACCTGACCAACCTTCAGGGCGGCATGATGGACAAGATGATGTACGTCTGCGGCATTGTTGGCCTGATGGTCATCGGCGCGATGGTAGCCAGCATGGTGGGGCTGACCACCCCCATTGCCTTTGAGTCCACAGGACTGGTCCTTCAGGACATCATCGACACGATTCTGCCCTGCGCTATTGATTTGGCCGTCGTGATGGGCATGTATACCCTGATCAAGAAGAAGGTCAGCACCGGCTGGCTGCTGCTGACCTGCATTGTAGGCGGTATTGTGGCCAACGCCCTTGGAATCCTGATTTAACCGGACTCTCGGTTAATATAATTTTCCCTTCCGTACCATACAAACCCTCTGTCATAGAATCTGAAAAAGGAGAAAGAACTATGTATAACATTGATATGAATAACGTGAAGAACATCGTGGCCGATATCGTTTCCCGTCACACCGTAGAGAATGTGGCTTTTGTGGGCTGCGGCGCTTCCAAAGCTGAACTGTATCCCGGCAAGTACTTCCTGGACCACAACGCAAAGAAGCTGCGGGCCTACCACTTCACCGCCAATGAGTTCAACACCGATACTCCCGCCTGGCTGGGGGAGAACACCGTCGTGATCTCCGCTTCTCTGGGCGGCACCACCCCCGAGACCGTCCGCGCCAACGCAGTGGCCAAAGAGGCCGGAGCTACCGTGGTCAGCGTGACCCATGCGGCAGGCTCCGCCCTGACCAAGGACGCAGACCACGTCATCGTCCACGGCTTCGAGGCCAACTACGCCGCCAAGCTGGAGAAGATGGGCTACGTCATGGCTCTGGCCGTCGAGCTGATGCAGCAGACCGAGGGTTGCCCCATCTACGAGCAGATGCTGGCTGGCTTCGACGCCATCTTTGAGCTGGCCGAGAACAGCGCCAACGCCGCCCGCAAGGCCGCCAAGGAGTTCGCGGTCAAGTACGCCGATGCTCCGGTCGTCTATGTGATGTCCAGCGGCGCTTCCGCTGAGGTGGCCTACTCCACCTCCATCTGCCTGATGATGGAGATGCAGTGGATCAACTCCGGCTCCTTCCACTCCGGCGAATTCTTCCACGGCCCCTTCGAGATCGTGGACAAGGACGTCCCCTTCATCCTGCTGATGAACGACGGCAAGACCCGCTCGGTGGATGCCCGCGCTCTGACCTTCCTGAACCGGTTCGACGCTCTGACCACTGTGGTGGACGCCAAGGACTACGGCCTGGGCGGGGTGGTTCCCTCCAATGTGGCCACCTTCTTTGATCCGATGCTCCACACCGCCGTCTTCCGCGTCTACGCTGAGGAGTTGAGCTACGTCCGCCAGCACCCGCTGACCAAGCGCCGCTATATGTGGAAGCTGGAGTACTAATCGCATCACATCTTATTACATAGAGTTCCTCCCCGGGGAGGGCGGCTGTCCGCAGCCCCCTCCCCCTTTTTGTTGGGAGGAAGGACCGGCCTGCCGGGCTGGGGAAGGGAGAAACTATGATACAGGGCGTTGTTTTTGATATGGATGGGGTGCTGGCTGACACCGAGCACTTTTACCAGTGCCGCCGGGAGGCCTATCTGGACCGGATGGATTTTCCCGGGGCCCGGGGGGTGGATTTTGTGGGCTCCAACGAAAAGGCCATCTGGGAGACGCTGGTCCCCGGCGATGCCGAGCTGCGGGAGCAGATGCTCCAAGGCTACCGGGCTTACCGCCGGTTCCACCCGGAGGATTACCGCAAGCTGGCGGACCCCCAGGTCAAACCCTTGTTTGAAGAGCTGCACCGGCGGGGTCTTCGGGTGGCCATTGCCTCCTCCTCGGATCAGAAAGCCATCCGCCGTTTTATGGAGGCGGCCGGGGTCACCGGCCTTGTGGATTACGTCATCAGCGGGGAGGAGTGCACTGCCCATAAGCCAGACCCTGAGATCTATCTGCGGGCCATGGCCGCGCTGGGTCTCACCCCGGAAACCGCCTTTGCGGTGGAGGATTCTCCCACCGGCATTGCGGCCGCCAAAAATGCAGGGATGACCGTCTATGCTCTGCGCCCCCGCCACGGCGAAAAGATGGACCAGAGCACTGCCCATGGAATCCTGAATAGCCTTTCCGAGGTGATCGAAAAGTTATGACTCATTCCAACAAGTTTTCCATCCGCCTTACGCGGGAAGATTGCGGACGGTTTGGAAAGACCTTTTTTCTGCTGAACGTCGGCCTGCTGCTGTACGCTGTCACCCTGAATTTCTTCTGTACCCCCAACAACTTTGTATTCGGCGGTGCGACAGGCCTGTCCATCGTGCTGGCGTCGGTTTTTCCAGGAATTTCGGTAGGCACCTTTATGTGGGCCGCAAACCTTGGGATGCTCCTTTTGGGGTTTCTGTTCCTGGGCAAAAGCGTGATGGGATGGACCCTCTATTCCTCGGTCATGCTCTCTGCTTTCTGCAGCCTGTTCGAGACCCTCTGGCCGGTCACAGAACCCATCACCGACGACCCGTTTCTCGAGCTCTGCTTTGCCATCTTTCTCCCGGCGGCAGCCAGCGGCCTGATCTTCAATATTGGGGCCAGCACCGGCGGCACCGAGATCATCGCCATGATCCTGCACAAATACTTTGGGTTTGAAATTGGACGAGCACTGCTCATCAGTGACCTGGGGATCGTTCTGTGGGCAGCATGTCTGTTTGGCCCCAAAACCGGCTTATACTGTATTTTGGGGGTGGCCGCAAAGTGTACGATTGTAGATACTGCCATCGAGAGTCTGAACCTGCGCAAGGTCTGCACCATCATTTCCCAAAAGCCGGATGAGGTGCGGGAATTTATCCTCCACACCCTGAACCGTACTGCGACTGAAGAATCTGTGACCGGTTCCTATACACGGGAGCCCAAAACCGCCATTATGGTGGCGCTGACCAGCCGCCAGGCCCTGCAGCTGCGGGATTTTCTGCGCCGCACCGATCCCGGGGCTTTTCTGACTATTGTCAACTCCAGCGAGATCATCGGCAAAGGATTCCGTGCGATCTGAAAGAAAACATAAAATAACATACAGCAAATGGCCACCCAAAACAATGCCGTCAAGTCATTTGTGTGTGAATTGCTTCCGAGTTTCTAAAATTGTCCTGCACGGTTTCTGCACGGAATCTGCACGGTTTCACCCTGTACAATGGTTGACAACAGGTGCAAAATTTACCAGTGGATGTGAAACATGAATTTGTACAAATTACTTATTATCGATAAAATTTTATGTTTTACGGCGGGCGGCATAATGGAGGAATTACCCCTGACTTGCGCTACGAATCAGTAGGCCGGGGGTTCGAGTCCCTTCCATCGCACCAAACCAAGAAAATCCGAACCTTTTTCCAATCGGAGAAGGGTTCGGATTTTTCGTTTTCTTCGGGGAGTTGAATCAGGGGGCTGTCCCCTGTCCGAAACTGTACCAGAAGGCCGGGCGGGGCAGGCAGTGACGGCTTGAACCGGAGGACAAAAGAAAGGCGCACCCCGAAAGGTGCGCCTTGTCTGAAAAAAGCCGTTGACAGTTGCTATGTAGAACAGGGCGTTCCCCGGTGGGAACGTCCTGTTTTTCTTTGGCTGTGGATCTGGCCTGTTCTGCCAGCCAGGCAGCGAAAGCCCTCTGGCCTTCCTCACTGTTGAAACATTCCAGAATGGCAGGATAGAAGCACCGCGCCAGACGCTCGATGACCTCATCAGGATAGATCGAAGTATTGACGACTTTTTTCTTTTTGTTCAAGTCCACCTCCTGTTCCGGTCCACTGCCTGGCTCATGGGGATAATCAGCCTGCAAAGCCCCAAGTGTGGAATGAAAGAGGACGGCCCTGCTTTGCTCCAGGACTGGCCTCCAAAATTTTTCTGCGCGGAATGCAGAAATACGCGCCCCATCCGCCCTCCCGCCCCGAACGCGCCCTTCTGGGCGGGTTCACGGACAGGCAGGGCGGATTCCGAAAAAACGAAGCGAAAGAAATAAAACGGCAATACGATTCATTTTTGCTAATGTGGGCGAGAGGGCGCGTGGGGCGGGAAATTTTCACTTCCCACTCAAATTTTATTCGAGGGCGCAATCGGGGCGGATGTACGCGCCCGCATTTCGCCCTGTCATGGTTAGGCAGATTTTGCCTCGCCTACTTTTAGGAATTCCGGCAGGTTACATCCCAGTGAGGCCAGAAAAGTTAGATGCTTTTCCAGAATCGCCTGCACAGCTTTACGATGCTCCGGTTCGGTGCGAAGGCTGGGCGTGTGTTCAAAGATAAACGTCCAGGATTCCTGCATTGTAGCCGCGGCAACGTCCAGTTGGACGTAGGCGGAGCAGGAATCGCCGGCAACACAATCCATCTCTTCGAAGTGCGGTTCAGCATATGGCAGCTTTGCTGTTGAATGGTTGGTCGGCGGACGCTCCGGCAGCTGGGGTGCTTTCTGTTTGGTGGCAGGTCTTGCCTTGGGCTGAGGATTTTTGATTTGTTCCAGGATAACGTCGCACTCCTCCGGCGCGGCCTTGGCCAGGCGTTCAAAGAGAATATCCGGTGCTTTCAAGTCACCGCGAAGGACCCTGATGCCGGATGCCTGGGCAGAGCTTGTCTGCGAGGTCTACGCCCTGGGCAAACAGAGCTGCCCGCCGGACGGAACTGGAACTGACGCGGTTTTCCCGTGCGATGCGCTCACAGGTTTTCTCGGCGGTTTGCTGATGTTCATTTTGAACACCGCCTGATGAGGCCGGGAGCGTGTGCTGGTTCCCGTGGAATCCATCATGCTTTTCTGCGTCGTACTGCTTCCCAATGAGGAACTTTTTCTGTTCTGGGGTCAGATTGCGTCGTCCCAGCTGGTTCTTGCAGATCCAGACGAGAACCTGCTCCCGGTTCTCTAAAGTCAAAGGATAAACGGTAAAGGGAATTTCTGGATGGTTTTGCAGAATTTCATAGCGGTTGTGCCCGTCCACAATGGTGTCGTTCCAGACAAGGATGGGAGACAGTATTTCACCGTCGGCCAGAATGTTTTCTTCAAGTTGTTTGCGCTCGTCCTCAGTCAGGGGCGGGATTTGCGCCTTAAATTCAGGGTCAATGCGCAATGTCTGCTGTTTCATGCTGCCCTCCTCTCGTCATCTCGCGGCGGCTTTCTGCGCGGTGCAGGGCCTCCAGATTTTGCTGTGCGGTGCTCAGGTCCATCCAGGCTTTATGCGCTTCGCGGTACTTTTGGTAGAACTGCGCCTTTTCAGAAATCAATTCTTCACGCTCGGCTTTCAGCTGTTTCAGGTTGGGCAGTTTGGTAATTTTTTGGGCCTTGAAATAGGCGGCTGCCGCCTGATAAGCTGTCAGCTCGGCGCGGTGCTGTTCTCGAAAAGTCTCCGGGTTCTTTGCTGTTTTGGCCTGCTGGACAACCTTCCGGTTTTGGAGATAGGCCGAAACATGGCGGTTCCGTTCCCGGTTTTCGCCGATGCGGGTTTCCAGGTCTTTGACCACCTCGAGCGCTTCGCTGTACTGGGACTGAAGTTCGGCGATATGCTGCGCCAACTCGGCCTCGGTGCTTACGCCGTGCTCCGACAAAAGCGCCATCGACTTTGCCGTCTGCTTGAGGTTGAACACCTTGGCCCAGCGCTCGTAACCAGCGCCTTTGCCCGCGGTCAGCTTGGCTTGGATGTCGATCAGGCGACTTACTTTATCAGGGTTCGGGTCGGTACGGCGGAGAGCGGCGGTTTTCTGGCGCTCGGCATTTTGGGCGAGAAAAGCTAAAACATTTTCCTTGGAAAAATCATCGCCCAGCTTGCGGGAGGTAATGGGCTTGGTTCGGCCGGGGGTGCGGTAACTGAACCGGCCGCGGCTCTCAGTGAGAGCGATGCCATGCTCCTGCAAAAGCTGAGCGGAGAAGTCCTCCAAACTGGTCGCCTTTCGCAGAACGGAACGGATGTTTTTGCGCAGGACGGCTTTCTCAGTCTCGTATTTGGTTTGCCGGATGGGCAGGCCGGAAGCGGCGTCCTTGGCGTTGGCGTAGTCGAGACGGCGCTGGCCGCGCCGCTGCGCCCAGTATTCCCGTTCGGTGATGCGGTCGCCGGAACCTTTCAGCAGGTCGATTTGATATAGTCCGGCGCTCTGGCAAAGTTCCATGACCCCGGCACGGAGATGCCGCAGCATGGCTGCCGTACAGCGGTGCTTGCAGCCTTCCTGCCAGTCGCAGGGCTTTTCCATATGGGGGCGGCGCTCGACTTCGCGGATCCGCAGGCTGCCAATGACAATGTGAACGTGGATATTTCCAGCGCCGTTGTGACCGTCCGGGTGGGCGCAGACAATGGCCGGGTGGCCCGGAAAGTTCTCCTTGCAGAATTGCAGGCCGAGGGCTTGCGCCTTTTCCAGGGTCAGGCCGTTGTCAGTTGCATCCCGCGGGTCAAAACTGATGATATAATGGTGCGTTTTTACGTCGCTGGGGTTGCCATTCTTGGCGTACTTCCGGTTCGCCAGCAGGCAGGCCATGGCGAAGGTGTTCTCCCCACATTCCAGCGTGCCTAACAGATACGCCTCACGGAGTTTGGGTCGGCCATGCTCGTCCAAAACAGGCAAGCCGGTGTACTCGTTATGCTGGAAGGTGAGATAGCGTTCCGCCGCCGAGAGGTCAGAGTTCTTCGAGCTTGTATGCTTGATGGTTGCCATACAGTTCTCCGATCGTTTTCTCGGCGTCCAGCCGAAAGGATGTGAGGGCCGATAGTTCCGTCAAGATTTGGGAGCGAAGCTGCTCTGTATCCCGGCCGCCTGTGTTGAAGTGTCGGGCCAGTTGGTTGAGGTTGCCGCCGATCTTGCCGCATTGTCCCAGCAGGTCGGAGAGAATGTTCAATGCATCCTCTCCGCCGCCTGTAACAAGAACGGTGTGCTGGACAGGTTTCCCCAACAGAGATTGACGAATGAGGGTTGACATGCTGATGTTGAGCCGTTTGCAGCAGAGTTCGAGGGTGAGTTTTTCTTTTTCGGTCACACGGAATTTGATGATGTGAGTGCGGTTGTTGGAATTATCGTTGTGATTGGTCGGAAGAATCTTTTCGATGTTTTTGGCGAGTATCAACCTCCAATCCTTTGGGCGGTACGGTGAAAAAGCCGCACGGAATATAGATCGAACAAGTGCAAACGGTTCAAAACAAAAAGCAGGGTTTGGGGAAGGCACTCCCCAACAAGCACGACCGGGAAGTGCGCCACAATTTCAATTTTTGAAATTGTGGCCACAGGTCGATACTTGCTTATCGCTTTTTCTGTCCAAAATGAAAATACAGATTTCAAACTGGATTTTGATTTCCAAAGCTGGGAGTGCTTCAGAAGAAGTCTCGTTCGACTGACATGTGCAGACGAACGAGACACAGACAGGGAAATTCAGACCCGGAGAGTGTACGAGCGTAGCGAGTGCGCGGTTCTGGGGCTGAATTTTGTCCCCAAGGGGATATTAGGGGGAAGGAATTTCTGTCCCGCGTATGCGGGCAGAAATGGGTTCCCCCTAAAGCGTGCCAGAGGCACGCAAATAGAAGTGTCTCCTATTGCGGAGGTCGCCGCTTGCACCGAATCTGCGTTCCTGCCCCTGTGTTGCAGCGGCGTTGTCCGGCTCGCTCGCATTTTGTGCGGGGTCGTGGCGCGGTATCCAGATCCAGACGGCTGATGCTGTTTTCAAGGTGCGGGTATGAAGAATTGCAGGCCGGTGGTCCGGCTGCAAATTCTCTCGGAATATAAAGAAAGCCGCCCCGCAAGGGACCAAAGGATTTTGTCGTAGGTGAATGGCGGCAAAATGGTTCGGCGTAGCTGCGGGGCGGCAGGAAAGAATTACTCAGCTTTATTTAGATGAAGCGGATTGGTTTGTAATAAATGGTAGCATAAGGATAGCATACCGTCAAGTAAAAGCTGAATAATTTGGATGAAATATCAAAAAATTAAAGTGGATTTTGTAAACAGTGCAAAAAGTCTGCTGTGTTTTCAAGCAGCAAGTGCCAGTGTAAAACAGGGTGTTCTGGGCAGACTTGCCATTACCATTGGCGTTCCGGCCTCATTTCATTTGGGAGGCTGCAATGGACGCGCTCCATAAGAATCATTAAAACTTTCAGGAAATTTAGACATGGCAGACCGCAGTCTTAAGCTCATCCCCCTGTGTGCCCCGCCCTGTGCGACCAGAGCGGGGCACCGAATCAAGGAGGCTGCGGACATAGATGTCTGCTATGGAAATCTATGTCCGGGCAAACTTCAGGCATAGACCGGAATGGCATTTATAATCACTTCTGAAGGAAGCGCATCAGGGCTTCCGCCGATGCCTTTGCCCCGCCCAGGCTCCGCATATCCTCGCTGAAGGCGTGGGCCGTCTCCTTATAAGAAGGTTCGGTCAGCAGCTTGACAATAGCTGCTTTCAGCCCCTCGCTGGTGATGGCGTTTTTATCCAGAAAAGCGCAGCCAAGGCCCAGCTTTTCGATTTGGCGGGCGGTGATGGCCTGCTCCTCCATCTGAGGGATAGCGATCATGGGCACGCCATAGTAAATGGCCTCGCCGGTGCCGCCCATACCGGCGTGGGTGATGAACACCGACGCCTGGGACAGGATATCCAGCTGGGGCACCATCTGGCCGACTTCCACGTTGGCTGGGATGTCCTTCAGACTGGCGGGGTCGATGGAGCCGAGCGCGGCAAAGACGTTGATGTCCAGGTCCCGCACTGCGTCAAACAGAATGGGGTAATACTCGGGCCAGTTGTTGAAGGCAGTGCCAAGAGAGGAATACAGCAGCGGCTTGCCGTTGTCGGGGGCTTTCCAGCTGCCGAAGGCGGTCCGCTTGCCGATCTGTACCCCGGTGAACACGAAACTGTCATCGAAAGTCTCGTAATTGGGAACCAGCTTTTTCTGCATCATGACCAGGTTGAAGTCCCCGTGGCCGTCGAAGATCTCCTTGACAGTCAGCAGGCGGCAGCCATATTTTTCGGCATAGGTCTGGGCCAGCTGCGCCGCAGCCTTGCGCAGAGGGTGGTCCGGCGGGCAGTTCTCGAACCCGGCGGCTACCGAGTAGCTGTCGTTGGAGGGGTAGCTGGTGTAGAGCATGACGTTGGGCACCTTGAGGTTGTCCGCCGCGATGGTGCCGGCAATGCCCGCAAAGTCGTGGACGATGGCGTCGGGTTTGTCATTTTTCAGGGTGTCCAGCACAGTGTCGATGTAGGCTCCTGCCTCGTTTAGGAACAGGAAGGGCACCGCGGCGGCCACTCCGCCGTCATCCTCTTTCTTCCCGCCGTCCTCATTATGCTTGTCGTTTTCCGCCATCCAGGAGGGTACGGCGACGAACTTTGCCCCGGTGGGCTCGATGATAGTGCGGAAGGCTTCAGTGGTGAAATAAGTCACCTGGACGCCTTTCTTCACCAGTTCGGTGACGAGGGCCAGGGTGGGATTGATGTGCCCGAAGGCGCCAAGAGATACGAATGCGATGTGCATACAAAAACTCCTTTCAAACAACAAAACAGCCATGCAGGCAGCGCAGGACGTTGCCCGCACGGCTGCGGGGGAAATAGGTGATGGCTTATTCTGTCAGGCCGTTGTTGGCGATCACTTTTTGATACCAGTAGAAACTGTCCTTTTTCACCCGGGCGCACTGCTTGGGATCGGTCTCGGTGCGGTCCACGTAGACTAAGCCGTACCGTTTGGCAAAGCCCTGGTGGCTGGACACCACGTCTACAAAGCTCCAGGGGCAATAGCCGAACACCGGAAGACCCTCGTCGATCATGATGGCCAGCTGTTCGATGTGCTCTTTGAGGTACTCGATGCGGTAGGGATCATGGATCTGGCCGTCCGGGCCCAGTGTTTCGCTGTAGGCCATGCCGTTTTCGGTGACGATCATGGGCAGACGGTAGCGATTATAGACCTTGCGCATCCCAATATGTAGGCCCATCGGGTCGATGCCCTTGTCCATCCACTCGGTTTTGCGCAGGTGGGGATTATCACAGATGTCGAAGGCGTCCGACACCCAGAAGGGCGGCTGGTCGTAGTTGACGGGACCCTCCTTGGCTTTGACGCAAATGCTGAAATAGTAGTTGATGCCGATGAAGTCAGGGGTCGAGGCTTTCAGCACAGCTGCATCTTCGGGCAGCGTCTGGGGGTAAAGTCCATAACTCTTTAAGTAGCTGGCCACATAGGGCGGATATTCGCCCCGGACACTCAGGTCGAGCAGGTAGAATTCCATCAGCTCCTCGGCGTTTTCGGCGGCAAGCACATCCTCGCTGCGGCTGGACTGGGGATAGACCACCTGGATAGCACACACCGGGCCGATTTGGGCTTCCGGGTCGATCTGCCGCAGCAGCGAAATAGCCCGGTGCTCGGCCAGCGAGACATGGTAGCTCATCTGGTAGATGTTCTGCAGGTTCTTCTGCTTATCCTGCTCAAAGTTGCCGTTCATGATGCCGGCGGCGGTGGCGATGAGCTGTTCGTTCACCGTGACCCACCGCTTGACGCGGCCCTTGAAGTGGGTAAAGCAGACCTCGGCGTATTTCAGATAGGCGTCGATCATCTTGCGGTCGAGCCAGCCGCCGAAGGCGTCCACCAGCGCCTGCGGACACTCGAAGTGATAGAGAGTAACGAGCGGTTCGATGCCTTTTTCCAACAGATAGTCGATGAGCCTGTCGTAAAAGGCCAGCCCCTCGGGGTTGGGGGTGCAGGTGGCGTCCGGCATGATGCGGCTCCAGGCAAAACCCATCCGGTAGACCTTCAGCCCCAGCTCGGCCATCAGGTCCACGTCCTCTTTCCAGTGGTGGTAATGGTCGGCAGCCACTTTGTTGTCGGCGACGCCGGGCCGGCGTGTGCCCAGGTCTGTGGTAGCCACCCCCTTGCCGCCTTCATTGTAGCCGCCTTCCACCTGGAACGCACTGGTAGACGCGCCCCAGAGGAAATTGGTGGGGAAAATCATTTGTTTCATCAAGTCGATAACACCAGCCTTTTTGATTTTATTGTATCACGCAGTTAAACGCTCTCCAAATCTTTTTTGGAAAAGCCAAACAGATAAGTCAGAACAGCTGCCACAATCAGGGAAGCAAAGGAGGCTACCACGCCAACCACAATGTTGGCATTGGTACCACCCACATAGCCCAGCAGAGACAGGAAGTTGGCGGAGGTCATTGCATATCCCTTGAGGTCGAACATACCTGCGATGGCACCGCCTACAAAACCGCCAAGGGCCATGGTTGCAAAGCAGCGGTTAAAACGGAAGCAGATGCCATATAGAGTGGGTTCGGTAACGCCGCCCAGGATGCCAGAAGCGAAGGCTGCAAAGGAGGTGCTGCGGTCATCCTTGTTTTTCAGGCGGAGCGCCGTGCCCAGCGCCACACCGAAGCAGGCCCAAGTCGCAAAGTTGCCCGCATTCATAGGGCCGCTGCCGATGCCGGTCTCAAAGAAATCGGCCATCATGGGCATCATCAGAGCCAGGTGCATACCGCTCATAACCAGGAACTCCCACAGAGCGGCGATAACCGCCACACCGAACCAGCCAGTGGTCATGCCGAACCAAGCAAGACCGCCGCTTATGGCATTGCCCACAATAGTTCCCAGAGGTGCCAGTAGGCAGAGGATAAACGGCATAGAAACAATCAGGCTAAGGAACGGGGTAAAAACGGTCGTCAGCAGGTCGGGCATGAACTTTTTGACAATTTTATAAATCAGGCAGAACAGGGGTACCGACAGCATAACAGGCAGAACAGTCTGGGCGTAATTGGTCACGGTAGCAGGGATACCAAAGACCGTGAACGTTTGGCCGTTGGTGGCAAAAGCCGCGAAATCCGGCACCATTAGAACACTGCCGATGAAGGAACCCAGCATACCGTTGACACCCAGCTGTTTGGCGGCATTGTAACCCACCAGAATAGGCATAAAGTAAAACGCCGCATCGTACAGGAAATCAAACAGGATATATAAGTTACTTTCCAGGGTGTACAGTCCCAACAAGTCGGGGCCAAAGATAGAGTTGACAGCACGGAACAAGCCTCCGGCCAGTAGCACCGGGATCATGGGGGTCATACAGCCCGCCAGATAGCCCATGATATTTTTACCCACCTGCTTAGGGGTCAGCTTCCGTTTGGTGATGGCGGCATCCTGGGCGGCAGCAGCATCATCCTTGACGGCGGCGCTGGCGCTGATGCCTGCCAGCTTGCACAGTTCCTCATACACTTTCGGAACATTGGTGCCGATCACGATCTGGTACTGCTGGCCGCCGCGCACAACACCCAGCACACCGGAAATCTTTTTCACCTCGTCATCTTTGGGGAGGCTATCGTCTTTCAGATACAGGCGCAGGCGTGTCATGCAATGGGTGGCATCCTTGAGGTTGGCCGCTCCACCTACCGCCGCCAGAACCTGCTCGGCGATCTTTTTATTGTCTGCCATACTGATTTCTCCTATTTTCAAGTCAAATCGTCGTAAGTGACGAGCTGAACATCCTGCCCCGCCAGCCAGGCATGTACCTCGGGCCGGCAGAGCATGGCAGTTTCTCGTAAACGGGTGGTCGTCATGCTGGAATGGTCCAGCAGATAGGCGTCGATATAGCCCGGATGGAAGACCATCAAGTCACACCCGTCCTCGTGAGCATTTGCCACCGCGTCCTGCACGCCCGTAAAGGGGTCGGTCTCGTATGCCTTAAAATCTCTGGGCATATAGGCGTACACTTTGGTGTGGCGGAAGGTTACTGCCTCGCCGGGACGGCCCATCGCAAAGTAGGGCAGGCCGTGCCGCTGGGCAACGATTTCCAATCCCTGAAAGAAATTGGCGCTGGCCACTGCGTGTCCCTCAAAATAGCTCGGTTCGTGGCCGGTCAAGGCTTTGAACTGGCGATACTGGGCCTCGATCTCCTCAATCACCTCGTCCAGCACCACAAAGTCGCGGCCTTCTTTGGCGGCCTCTCGGTAGGCACGGCTGGGTTTGAACTCCCCTTCCGGCGTACAGAGGCTGGGGATGCGGGCGGGGTCAGTCAACGGCCGGCCCACACAAATGTTTGTGTGCTGCCCTAGACAAAGCGGGCGGCCATACAGCAGCCCCAGTCCGTGGACAGCTGCGGGCATATTGGTCATCACCCCTACTGAGCGCACCAGTCCGGCTGCTACTGCTGCCGCAATGCCGCAGTTGATGCCTTCAGAGTAGCCCAGGTCATCAGCACGGATGAGTAATCGTTTCATAGTTTTGACCTCTACAAAGAGAAAGTTACAGTTTTGCTTTCAGCTCTTGCAGCTCCTTGTGCACCTCGATGAATTCAGTGGCAATGGTCTCGAAGGCGTCGGCGGCCATCAGCTGATCCTCGGCGTGCATCAGGTAGATATTGGTTTTCCAGGTCAGACCCTGTCCCTGCCATTCCAGCAGGTCGACGTGGCTGTGGTGGCCCTGCACAAAGGCTTCCTTGCCGTCTTTCAGCAGCTGGGCGGCCTGGTCAAAGTTGCCGGCTTTGGCCTCCTGGATAGCTTTGATATACATCCCGCGGGCGGTGCCCACGTTGGCGATGATCTCAAAGGCAATTTCAGTGATGGTCTCTTGCAGCTGCTCCTCGGTCATGGCGCGAGCTTCTTCTACCGAAATTGCCATGTCTCAGCCCTCCAGCACTTTGCGGACATGGTCCAGCACAGCTTTGCCGTTCATCATGCCATAGTCTTTCATGTCGATGATCTCGACCTTGTTGCCCGGCAGCTGGCCCTGCACATCCTTGAGGCGGTAACGGACCTGGGGGCCAAGAAGGATGATGTCGGCGTCGGCGTAGTTGGAAGCGTCAGCAACGGGATGGGCCGAAATTTCGCACTCGTAGTTGTCAGCTTTGGCGGCGTCCTGCATCTTGCGGACCAGAGCGCTGGTGCTCATACCTGCGGCACAGAGAAGAATAATTTTAGTCATAATAAATTTCCTCCTAAAAATCTGATGATTTATGATTGATAGAGCTTACTGTTCGGCGGCTTCGTCGGCCTTTTCTTCGGCGACGGCCTGCTTGTCCATCGCCATAAAGAAGGGATAATAGACGACGCAGGAAATCAGAGTAATGATGATCTGGAACACACCGATTTTCCAGGAACCCTGGACGATGCCGCCGAAAAAGACTGGCATACTGGTAACACCAACCAGACCCACAGGCGCGGGCATCAGGCCCAGCATGATCGCGGCATAGCCAAGGATCAGGCTGACCAGAGGCATTACGATGAAAGGGATAATCATAGCGGCATTGAGCATCAGGGGGAAGCCGTAGATCAGGGGTTCGTTAATATTGAACAGGCCACAGGGGAGCACGACCTTCGAGAAGGTTTTATACCGCTTGGATTTTGCGAAGAAGAACATAACGATGACCAGACCCAGTGTGCATCCGCATCCGCCAATGGTGGTCAAGTCAAACATACCACAGTTGAAGATGTAAGGAATTTCCTCGCCAGCAGCCTGTGCAGCTGTGTTATCGGCCAGGTAGCCGAGCCAGATGGGCATGAAAATAGGCAGAATGGTGTAGGAACCATGGATGCCAAAGAACCACAGCACCTGCGACAGGATAACGGCGATCATAAAAGCGGGCAGAGAGCCGGTCAGTACGGACAGTGGGGTCTGGAGCAGGCCATAGATCGCATCTTCCGCATTGCCCCAGGGAGTCATGGTAAACAACCAGTTGATAATGGCGAACAGGAATACGATGACTGTGCCGGGAATCAAAGCTGTAAAGGAATCCGAGACATTCTGGGGAACGCCGGCAGGCATTTTGATTGTGATTTTCTTCTCCACGATGAAAATATTGATTTTGGTGACCACGATACCGGTAATCAGCGCCAGGAACACGCCGTGGCTGCCTAGATAGTCGATGGCATAGAAGTTGGTGGCACCAAAAGCCCCTTCTGCAGTGTAAGAACCAATGGGCATCAGAATGAAGAAGGCAACCTCGGCCAAAAAGCCATTGTTGAACGCGAGTTCTTCATGACCAAAGATCTTGGCAGAGTTGAAACCCACTGAGTAGACAATGAATACGCTCATCAGGTTCATGCAGGCGTTGTAAATCAGGTTGAACAGATAATTGATGCCAATGCCCTGGATGAAGTTCTGATACCATTCAAAACCGATGCTGTTGAGCAGGTTGAAGACGGCGCCGATCAGGATGATAGCCATCAGGCTCATTGAACCGCCTGCAAGGCACTTGATGTACTTGTTGTCCGCAATGCGCTGTGATAACGGAATCAATTTGGTATCAATAAATGACATCACGGGGTTTTCTTTTTTCTCCGACATGATTGTTGTTACCTCCTTTTACTGCACACAGAGGCTCGGCCGCAGGCCCTGTGCATCTCTGACAGAAGTATAACATAAGTCGATTGTATTTTGGTTACAAATACAAGCGCTGCGTTTCAAATCAACTGTATGTGTTTCAAGTTCTGAAACGCAGAAAAACTTTTTCGCCGTTTTTGTGCGCTTTGACAAAACTGCGCCTCTGAAAATCGACATTTTCAAAGGCGCAATTTATAATGTGATTTACAAAACGATGGACTTCAGGATCGTTTTATTTCCGGCCTGTGTCGGATTCAATTTACAGGTACCCAGGCAGACGGGTCAACCAGTTCCCACATCTTGGCTGCATCCTGGCCAAAGTAACCGACGCTGTCATATGTCACGCTTGCAACACGGCCGCCGATCAGCAGGCTCTCTACCGTGATATTATCGCCCCAGCCAAAGAAGGTAAACAGGCACTTGCCTCCATCTGCGGTGGTATACACATCAACGGTCACGTCATCGCCAATAGGGAACCAGTCCACATGGATCTGCTGCGTCAACGTGTATTCGGCAGGAATCTCTCCGGTAAAGGGAATCTCTGCATAGCCCATGACTTTCTGCATATACAAATCGCAGGTCTCCATCCAGGTCATGGAAGAAGTACCTTCCATACCAGCGCCAAAACCATGACCATTCAGGCCGTAGACGTGCAGCTCTGGGTCCAGGCCAAGCTCATACGCCTGCTTGAAAAGCTGCAAGCTGCCGTCCCAACCCATGCTGTCATCAGCACCAATCGCAATGAACATATGGGGCAGGTTGGGGTTTTCTGTCTCAATAGGAGCACCAGAGTAGATCAGATGGGCAATATCCACATCGCTGTTCACACCGTCGATAGCATCGCATACATAATTAGGGTCAAACTGATTGGGCGTAATACTACCGTAGAACTTCTCCAGCATGGTGCGAATATTGCCGCCGCTGCCAGAGTAGCCGGACACAGCAAGCAGCGATCCTTCCAGGTCGATGCCCCATTCGTCAGAGTAGTATTTCACTACGCGCACGGCACGCTGCATATCCATGACAATATCATCATTATTGTAGGGTGCGACACGACGCTGAAGCAGGAAGCAGTTGTAGCCTAACTTATTGAACTCCGGACAGACAGCATAGGCTTCCACCGGGTTACTGCGGCTGGTATTGCCGCCGCCCGAGGTGACAATAATAGTGCCCTTGGCAGAACTGGGGTCGTCCAGCAGATAAGGAATGATAAAGGGACGGAAGTCAGCGTTATCATAGACTGATTCCCCTTCATAGTTGACCAAGGGGAACTGCAAATCACTTTCCGGGGTAGTGACAGGCATATCGTCTCCCCAAATATAAATGACCTCACCGTTGATGCCATCGCTGAAGGGTTTAATCTGCTGATCAGCCAGGGCTGCAATGGCGTCCCGTGCGGCAATGATTTGCTCCTTATTGGCATCGGTCATTGCCTCAGGATGAATCCCCAGTAAGACAGTACCAGCACTCTGCGCGGCGTCCCAAGCTTCCTGTGTGTACAGAGTTGGATAGTTACGTACCATCTTGTAGTTATAGACCTGGGTTTCCCACTCAGCCTGCCAATAGTTGGGATCCGATTCGGGCAGGATGTTGACTTTATAAGGAGCCTGACTGTCAAAATGCCGCGGAATGGTGATACCAAGCCAATCAAGCAGTTTTGCACAATTTTCGCTGCTGTCCTGACTTACCTGCTGAATCGAAGCGAAGCTGGTGCCATCAGGTAACGGCTCAAGCGCAACGACGGATACCGCAGTGCTCATCACTACGCTGACCGCCAAAACGCCTGCGGTAATGGTTCTGATTCCTTTGTTTTTCACGACTACTCCTCCTTGTAAGTACATTTTACACTTGGATGATTGGCCTGTTTGACGGGGCCATTTTTCCAAAAGCTGTCGGCCGACGGCAGTAAAGCCGGCAGCAAGTGTATGAAGCGATGCAAACTTGCGCAGTCTGATTTTCTATCCTCCTTTCTGTTTTCTTCTGCAATATTTGAATTTGCCTCAATTTGTACTAAAATTATAACATAAAGTGAATTGTATTTGGTTTCAAATGCTGCTTTGACGTTTCAAAACAAGGTCTTCTGTTTCAAATTGTGATGTTGATGAAAAATTTTTTGCGTATTTTTGTGCGCTTTGACAAAACAAAAAGGCCGCGGGGCGGTCAACCCTCGCGACCTTGCTGTATTTTTGCTGTGCTTTACTGGAATGCTTTATCGTATGCCCGCATATAGCCCATGACGATCAGGTCGTTGGCCATGAGGGCTGCATATTTGCCCACGTCGTTGCGGTTGGTGGTGCCGCATTGCAGGATGAAATCGGCGGTGTTCAAATAGGGGCTGGCAAGGTTCTGGGTGATGACCAGCACCTTGCACCCGCTGGAAATGATTGCGTTACAGATGTCCGGGTAACGAGTCAGGTAGCTGCCGCCCACGCTGCAAATGATGGCAAAGTCGTTTTCGGTCAGGCTGCGGGCGCACTCCAGCTGAGCGGCATAATCCATGAACAACTCGACATAGCGGCCCATCATCATCATTTTGCTCTGGAAGTAGTGGCCGATGTCCCACAAAAAGTGGTGGGAGAAATAGGCCGCCTTGCCGCAGCCGTGCAACACCCGCACAATGTCGGGAATAACTTCGGCGTTTTCAGGCGTGATGGTAGCATAGATGTTGCCGATCAGCGTGTCGCGATAGGAACCGATGGCCATTTCCTGATTGTTATGCAGCATGGTGTAGAACTGCCGGGAATAGTCGGTCCGCATGGTGAAGTCCTGCTCCAGCCAGGCCTGGAACGCTTTGAAACTGTCCATCCCCAGAAAGCGGCAAAACCGTGAAATGGACGCCTTGGAGGTATAGCACAGGTCCGCGATCTGGCCGAGAGTCATCCCCTTGAGCTGGGGGTAATGCTTGAGCAGAGTCACTGCGATATCATAGTTTGCGTCCCGTTCGGGTGTGGTGCTCACAAAACTGAGCAGCCTATCTGCCAGAGACCCCATCACTTTTGCTTCGCTCATCGCTGCTGCCTCCCCTCGCCTTCTCAAAGTGTTTTTATTGTATCATATTGGACAGCGAAATGTCAAAGAAGCGTATTGTTTTGGAAGAAAATCATACCAAAAGTAACGGCGGGCAGCCGAACGTCTGCCTTTGGTGTACAAGAACAGGTAGTGTTCAAAAAGAATACCACCAGACGGCGCTCAAAAGCCTTGCAATAAGACACAAAATATGGTATATATTATACGAAATATATTGCAGTTACATACATCCCCATACAGAGCGAAGGGAGGCCCCGCCATGACCGCCGTCATCTACGCCCGCTACTCATCGGACAACCAGCGTGAAGAAATCCATTGAAGGCCAGATTCGTGAGTGTACCGCCTATGCCGAGAAGAACGGTATCACGGTGGTCAAGCACTACATTGACCGGGCTATTTCAGCCAAAACAGACAACCGGCCCCAGTTCCAGCAGATGATCAAGGACAGCGAGCGCAAGCTGTTCGACATCGTTTTGGTCTGGAAGCTGGACCGCTTTGCTCGCAACCGCTATGACAGCGCCCGTTATAAAACGCAGCTCAAAAAGAACGGCGTCAAGCTGATGTCCGCAACCGAGGTCATCTCAGACGGGCCGGAGGGTATCATCCTGGAGTCGGTGCTGGAAGGTTACGCCGAATATTATTCCGCCGACCTCGCAGAAAAAGTTGTCCGCGGCCAGACTGAAAACGTTCTCAAAGGCCGCTGCAATGGCGGCCGTGGGACATTTGGTTATACGCTGGATGCTGAACGCCGTTTCCATATCGACCCGGTCACTTCGCCTTTTGTACTGGAAGCCTTCAAAAGATATAAAGAAGGAGCGACCATGAAGGAAATTCGTGATTGGATGAATCTGGAAGGCGTCAAAAATCCAGTCGGCGGCGCTATGACATACAATAGCGTAGAGCATATGCTTAAAAACCGACGATATATAGGAGAATTGAAATTCCGAGATATTGTTGTGCCGGACGCTATTCCCCCGTTGGTCCCTATGGAATTATTTGAGGAGGTGCAAGTTAAAATTTCCAAAAACAAAAAGGCCCCTGCCCGTCGCAAGGCAGAGGACGACTGTCTTCTGACGACCAAACTATTCTGCGGCCACTGCGGTGCGCTGATGTTTGGTGAAAGCGGCACCAGCCGCACTGGCGACGTGCACCGCTACTACAAGTGCGCGGCCGCCAAGAAGTGGAAGTCCTGCAACAAAAAGACAGTTCGCAAGCAGTGGCTGGAAGATCTGGTAGTCAGCGAAACCATGAAACTGATCCAGAACGATGCGGTCATTGATTCCCTTGTGGCGGCGGTCATGGAATTGCAAAACAGGGAGAGCACCAGCCTGCCCCTCTACGAGAAGCAACTTCGGGAGACCGAGACCGGCATTCAGAATATGCTCAACGCCATTCAAGCCGGCATCCTGACCAGCTCCACCAAAGAGCGGCTGGAAGCCCTCGAGGGCCAGAAAAAAGACTTGGAAGCAAAGATTGCCGAAGAAAAATTGGCCAAGCCCGTGATGAAGGAGGAATTCGTCCGCTTCTGGCTGTTGCACTTTCGCAAGCTGGACCTGTCCCAAAAGGAGCAGCGGCAGGCGCTGATCGACACCTTCATCAATGCTATTTACCTCTATGACGATAAAATGCTGATTACCTTCAACTACAAAGAAGGGACGGAGACCGTTTCTTTTGACGAGGCCACTGAAGCCGTGGCAAAGGAAAAAAGTTCGGATATGGATTGCCTTGGTGCACCAAAAAATGCCGTAAGACCGAAAGGTCTTGCGGCTTTTTTTGTTTGTCCCGTCCGGGCGGGAATGTTGGCGCGGCAGAAGGCAAAAGGAAAAGGCTGGCGGACGGCGCGATTGAACCGCTCCAGTAAAAGTAGACAATGAAAAAAGAAGGCCTCCTGTGGTAGAA
>ERZ1090880.293-NODE-293-length-28538-cov-6.863989_pt1 | contig 28538 bp, 8 predicted proteins | sample MGYA00478471_ERZ1090880 | MGnify/ENA primary metagenome ERZ1090880 (study PRJEB33644, sample SAMEA5815734) | chicken gut metagenome | biome: Chicken; feature: Gastrointestinal Tract; material: Caecum | place: Ireland | collected 2019-01-01 | study: A study of the... | reverse complement strand
GGGCTTTTTTAAAAAAACCCACACACAAAACAAAACCCCTTTCACAGCCGGGGCTCCCATGGCGGGGCCCCCCCCCCCACCACCCCCCCCCCCCCCCCCTCTTTTTTGTGACAGAATTTTCCGTATAATTATGCAACTTATTTGCAAATAGTTGACATTTACAGACGGTTGGATTATAATTATGCAAAACACGGCGGATCTTTCTGCCTTTAAGGCAGACAGAAAGAAAAACGGGCTTGCCCGTTTTTCTGCTTTTTCTGTTTCTATGGAAACGGATCCCTTTCCGAGGAATAAATCGGAATATTATACATTTTCTGCTGCGGCAGGGGACGGGAGATCGGCGGTGAATCTTTATGGAGGAGAACTATGAAAAACATCAGGCATCTGGCGATGACGGTATTCCTGAGTCTGCTGATGGTCTTGTCGCTGGGCTTTGTGCTCTTTGCGACGGCCGCCTGCGACAAACAGGATGCCGGCGAGACCCTCGACGGAACTTTTTATGCCGATGTGAACGGAGAAGAGTACACCTTCGATTTTGACGGCGCCTCTTTTACGTTCAACGTGGCGGGAAAGACCCTCACGGGTACATATCGCTATGACGGAACGACGCTGACTCTCACCGCAGAGGGAGAGGAAACCGTTACCGCAACGTTTGCAGACGGCATGCTCAAAGTGACCTACCAGGGCACCACGTACGACATGCTGGCCAAGACGGAATACACGGTCACGTATCAGTTGAACGGCGGCACGGGCGAAACGTCCGCGAAAGTCGTCAACGGCAGAACGCTTACCCGCCCCGCAGATCCTACGAAAGAGGGGTCCGTCTTTGTCGGCTGGTATGAGGACAGTGCGTTCACGACCGTCTATACCTTCACAGAGCCCGTTACGGCGGATCTCACGCTGTATGCGCGCTTTGTCACCGATCCCGGCACGCAGGGCTTTGTCGTGTCCTATGAAACGGGTTCCGATTACACGGGCGAACCTATCGCGGACACCGAGACGGTCGGCGGACACATCTATGCCAGCCAGCTGCCCGCGCTGCCCGCGCAGGACGGCAAGGCGTTCCTCGGCTGGTGGATGAGCGACAGCCAGGATGCCGCCAAACTCACCGCTATGGTGAAAGACGGCCAGGCTCTGGACGAAAATACCACCCTGTACGCGGTCTGGGACAACGGCGCACCCGCCGTTTCCGTCACGTCCGAAGGCGTAAGCTGGCTTTCGATGGGCGTCAACGTCTCCTATACGGTCACCATCAAGGCGCCGGGCGGGGCGGCAACGTCTGTCAACGGACAGATCACAGGCGCCCTCTCGCAGGCGTTCGACTTCGCTTCCGCACAGGAAGGGGAGTACACCGTCACGGTCACGGCAAGCGGCAAGACGACCACGGCTTATTATACCAATAAGGCTCTGGCGCGCGTTTCGCTGTTCAGCGTGGACGGCTTCAACCTCACCTTCAACGCGGTCGAAGGCGCAGAATATTACCTCGTCAGCTACGAATGCGGCACGGTCGGCCATACGCACGATTCCGTCCGCACGGATACCAATACATACGACTTCTCCGATTGCGACATGAAGCAGGGGGGCATCTCCTTCGTCGTGCAGGCGGTCGCGGAAGGCTACGTGACTTCCACCTCCGCGCCCTACGTGTTCGAGCGCCATCTCGATCAGGCGGCCAACCTTTCCGTCAACAAGGAGACGGACGTCCTCACCTGGGATGCGGTGGAAAACGCACAGTATTATATGGTCACGGTGAAAGTCGGCGACCAGACCTTCAGCGTGAGAACGGAAGAAGCGACTCTCGCCCTGCAGTCCTACTACGGCGATCTGCAGATCGGCGTCGTGGCATACGCGTTCGGCTACAATCCCTCCGCAGAGGGCAGCGTGCAGTACGCGAAGACCAGGCTTGCCACCCCCGCCAACATCAGCACGTCCGGGGATACCATTCGCTGGGATGCGGTGGAAGGCGCGGCCAAATATATCGTCACCATCGGCGACGAGCAGTTTGAAGTGACGGAAAACTCCTTCCGTCCCGACGAGGAAGACCTCGCCGCTGTGGATTCCGAATTCACGGTCACCGTTCAGGCGATCGCCGAAGATGCTGCCAACAACTCCTTTGCAGGTACGGCGACCCTGTCCCGCAAGCTGACCAACCTTGCTTACAGCAACGGCGTGCTGAGCTGGAGCCCCGTTCTCGGCGTTTCGCAGTACGGCGTGCGCGTCAACGGCGGGGAAGAGGCGCTCGTGGAAGGGGCAAGCGCTCCCGTCACGCTCACGCAGGCGGGCGAAAACGTTCTCTCCGTCCGCTACTATACGGGCAGCGAAGCGAGCGATTGGATCGACGTCACCGTCAACGCATCCGTCACGGTCACGCTGAACACCAACACCGGCGCATCCGCTACGGAATCTTACAGATATTTTGTCGCAGGCGACAAGATCCGGCTTTCTGCGGAGGAAAGCCGCCTCGGCTACACTTTCAACGGCTGGTTCACCGCCGCCAACGGCGGACAGAAAGTGGAGAGCGGCACTGTTTCCGCCACGGCAAACGTGACGTATTATGCACAGTGGACCGCCAACACCTACACGGTCACCCTCGCCGTGACCGAGAGCGAAGGCTACTTTGAAAACGGTGCGGAACACGTTTACAGCATGCAGGTGGACGTCACGTTCGGCAGCGCGTTCTCCTTCCCCGTTCCGTTCAGTGCGGACGGCACCCGCGCCTTCTACGGCTGGTACAGCGAATTCGGCGGCACGGGCATCCAGTACACCGATCCTGAAGGCGCAAGCCTTGCGGGCCGCGTGTGGAACCTCGCTTCCGATCAGACCTTCTACGTCAGATGGGTGGAGGCGTTCACCTATACGATGATCGCCAACCCGCTCAACCCTTCGGAAAGGGCTTATTCCATTTCGCAGGGCCAGGGCATCGGCTACCTGACCAGGGTCACCGTTCCCGCCCTCTACAACGGTCTGCCCGTCACCACCATCGAGGGCAGCTGCTTTGCCGATTGCGCAAAACTTGTCACCATCAACATTCCTGACAGCATCGTTTCCGTCTTCACGGGCAACGAAGGCTCCAACAGCACGGGTTCCGCGTTCTACCGCTGCTCCGCGCTGACCGAGATCAACGTATACGATGCTTCCGCTTCCTTCACGGGAAATTACGAAAAGTTCTATTCCTCCCATGACGGAATGCTCATCTACGACAACCCTTACGGCGCTGTCGAACTGAGCTACGTTCCGATCGGCATCACGGGCGAAGTGACCATTCCCGATACGGTGCAGACCATTCCTCTCAACGTATTCAGGAACACGAACGTCACCGTCATCAACGTTCCTGCCAGCGTGACGAGCATCGGCGAGCACGCTTTCAACAGCTCCAAGATCGTGGAAGTCAACTTCCTGCCCGCAGCGGAAGGGGAGACGGCGCAGCCGCTCACCATCGGCAGCGAGGCGTTCCTGTATTCCAAGATCGTGGAGATCACCCTCCCTGCCCGCCTGACGAGCTTCAATACGGACATCTTCACTTCCTGTAACTATCTGGAAAAAGTTCACGTCGAAAAGGCGGAAAACAGCGTTTACACGTCTGAGGACGGCGTGGTGTTTACGGACAAGGGCGCAACGCTGTACTATTGCCCTGCGGGCAGAACGGGCGTCTATACCGTCGGTTCTTCCGTCACGGCCATCGGCGACCGCGCATTCTACCGCTGCACGGATCTGGAAGGCATCGTCATCCCCGGCAACGTGTCCACGATCGGCACGGAAGCCTTCTACGGCTGCTCGGGCCTGAAGAGCATCACTTTCCAGGGCAAAGCCAAGGATCCCGCCCTCACCATTGAGGAGTATGCGTTCTATTCCTGCTCCGGCATCAAACAGCTCACCCTGCCCGAAAACCTGAAAGTTCTCGGCGCGTACGCATTCGGCAACATCTCCGGCCTGACGACCGTCACCGTGGAAACGGCCATTGCGGAAATCGAATACAGCAACGGCGCCTTCGCTTCCGAAGCGGGCACCACTTATGTCAAGAAGCTGATCCTCGGGCCCAACGTCGCCCTGTTCGACGTCAACGGCGTGTTCGGTTCCACCAGCCTCACGAGTGTGGACGTGGATCCCAACAACCCCAACTATGAATCGGAAGACGGCGTTCTGTTCAACAAGGGCAAGACGCGTATCGTCTATTATCCCAGCGGCAGGCCGGGCAGCTATGTCCTCCCCGAAACCGTTGAGGAGATCGGCGCAAACGTCTTCTACAACAACGATAACCTGACGTCCATCACGTTCGGCGCGAAGATCTCCACCATCGGCGACAGCGCGTTTGAAGACTGCGATCTGCTGACCAGCATCATCTTCACGGACAGCACCGGCACGCTTACCATCGGCAAGAAGGCGTTCTTCGACTGCGACTCTCTCACCACGGTCGTCCTTCCCGAGGGGAAAGACTCCATCGTCATCGGTGATGAAGCATTCTCCCTCTGCTACTGGCTTGCAAACATCAACTTCCCGGAGGGCGTCACCTCCATCGGCCATGCGGCGTTCAACTACTGCAACGGTCTGACGGAAATCAGTCTGCCCGCATCGCTGGAGAGCCTGGCTTTCTACTCCACGAGTTACCAGTACACGGCCATGTTCGGTACACCCGCCAGCTGGGAGCCTGAAACGGTCGCTGCAGCGGGCACGGACAACATCGACGCGTTCAACTACTGCGTACAGCTTGCCAACATCACGGTTGCGGAGGGCAACACTCATTACGGCGCGATCGACGGCGTCCTGTACGGCAAAAATGCGGAAACGGGCGCTCTCGAAACTCTGTACTTCTCGCCTATTTCCAACGTGGGCGTGTCCAATAAGGTCACCATTCCCGCAACGGTCAAAGAGGTCAAAGACAGGGCGTTCTACAGCAATCAGTACATCAAGGCGGTCGACTTTGAAGAGCGCGAAGCTTCTTCTTCCATCACCTTCGGCAGCGAGATCTTCTCCAGCGCCAGCGCGCTCGAATCGGTCAGCCTGCCTGCAGGCGTCACCGAGATCCCCGATTACATGTTCAGAGGGGCGTCCCTGAAGAGCATCTTCATCCCCAACACGGTCACCCGCATCGGGGAGGGCGCTTTCTTCGCCTGCTCCACTTTGGAAGAAGTCCTCTTTGAAGAGGGCGGCACGGCTCCTCTGGTCATCGCAGACGGTACGAGCGAAAGCTCCGGTACCGGCAGCTCCTCGTACACCAATTATTATGGCGCATTTGCCGGCTGCACCAGCCTCAAGGAGATCGAATTCCCCGAGCGTACCACGGTGATCGGCAACTATGCGTTCTACAAATCCTCGTCTTCGTATAGCGACGGCGGCACCGTCGGCTCCGGTCTCGTCAGCGTGGTCATCCCTTCCACGGTCACCCGCATCGGCCAGCGCGCCTTCTCTGTTTCCACTCTGCAGAACGTCACGTTCACGGCCGGCACTTCCGGCGCCATGGCCATCGAAAACTATGCTTTCTATAGAGCATCGATCATCAACCTCGTCATGTCCGACACGGTAGCGACCATCGGCGACTACGCCTTCCAGGATAACGAAGACCTGGTCACGGTCAGCCTGCCTGCAAGCCTGACGTCCATCGGCGCAAGCGCATTCAACCTCTGCGATTCGCTCACCTCGGTCACTTTTGCCGAGAACGGCAAGCTGCAGACCATCGGCACCGGCGCATTCAGCAACGACACTCTGCTCACGTCGGCCAATCTGGAAAACTGCACCTCCATTACGGAGATCGGCGGCAGCGCATTCAAGTCGACGGGACTTACCAAAGTTGTCCTGCCTGCAAGCGTCACCACCGTCGGAGCGAGCGCATTCTCCGACTGTGCATCCCTGACGTCCGTAGAATTCCTCACCGCCGCGGCGGAAGAGGGCGCGGAACCCAAGAGCAATCTGCAGTCCATCGGCAACCTCGCGTTTGCAAGGACGGCGCTCACGCTGATCGAGTTCCCTGAAAGCAATTCCAACATCACGTTGGGCGACTATCTGTTCTCTGCCTGCAACACGCTGACAGACGTCCACCTCTCCACGAGCATCGTGGATATCGGCAGTGCGTTCACGCAGTGTATGTCCATCAACACCATTTCCGTGGCGGCGGGCAACAAGAACTATAAGGGTCACGAAACGGATCCTCTGCTCCTCAACGTCGAAGGTACCACCATCGTCCTCGCCTACGGCCCCGTCACCGAAGAGGGCAGCTCGGGCGAATATACCCTCCCCGAAGGGCTCCAGGTCATCGGCGAAAGCGCCTTTGCCGGACAGAACGGTATCAGAAAACTCATCATCCCTGCCAGCGTTACGGTCATCGAAGCGAGTGCGTTCGAGTTCTGCCGCTCGCTGGAAACGGTCGAATTTGCAGAGGGCAGCCTGCTCACCGAAATCGGTAAGAACGCCTTCATCGATTGCTATTCCCTCAAGAGCATCAACCTTCCCGAAGGTCTTGCCGCTATGGGTATGTACGCATTCCAGAACAACATTTCCCTGAAAGAAATCGTTCTTCCTTCCACCCTTTCCAACATCGGCAACTACGCGTTCAAAAACTGCGTGGCGCTGGAAAAGGTCAACGTTCCTGTGCTCGTTTCTGCCACCGGTTATACCGCATCAAGTCTGTTCCAGGGTTGCACCTCGCTCAAAGACGTCACCTTCAGCGAAGATACGTATTGGATTCCCAGTACTATTTTTGACGGTTGCACCGCGCTGACGACGGTCACTTTCCCTGCAACGATCACCGAGATCTCCAACGCAAACAAGATGTTCAAAAACAGCGGCCTGCAGAGCATCGATCTCGGCGGTCTCACGGAGATCCCCAACTACATGTTCTGCGACAGCAAAGAACTGACGACGGTCAACCTCAGCAAGATCACGACGATCGGCACGTACGCGTTCCAGAACTGCGCAAAACTTGTAAACGTCGATCTGTCCAAGGTTCTTTCCATCGGCAACTATGCGTTCAGCGGCTGCTCCGCTCTGGAAGAGGCAGATCTCTCCAACGCCACTACGTTGGGTACGTATGTATTCCGCAATAACGTTGCCCTCAAGCACGTCACGTTCAACGATGCGCTCGCATCCATCGGCAACTATGCGTTCAGCGGCTGCACGCTGCTCGACACCATCGACGTGGTCGACCTCACGATGGGGGAGAACACGAACAATGAAGCGGGCATTGCCACGCTTCCCGGCTCGCTGAATTCCATCGGTACCTATGCTTTCCAGCAGACGGCGATCCGCGAAATCACCATTCCCCGCTCCATCAAGAAGCTGTCCAGCTCCATCAGCGATACTTCCGCTTCTTCCAACGCGTATGTGTTCAGCGGATGTATGCAGCTGGAAAAAGTCATCCTGCATGACGAACTGACGGTCATCGGCGGCAATACGTTCAGCAAGTGCGGCAGCCTTACCACCGTCCGGTACGTCAACTCCCAGGGCGAAATCGTCGGAAAAGAGGGCGAAGTCACGCTCCCCGAAAGCCTTACCGTTCTCGGCAACCAGGCGTTCGGCAGCGGCAGGGGCACCAGCACTACCGCGGATGAAGGCGAAGTCGGCGCAGCGTTCACAAAGGTCACGGTGCCTGAATCCGTCAAGTACTTCGGCTCCTACGCTTTCCAGGATTGCGCACTGCTCGAAGAGGCCATCGTCCTGACTTCCGCGTCGAGACACGGCACGTCTTCCACCAGCTATGCGGTGTATACGTTCGACGGCTGCACTTCGCTCAAGAGGATCGTGTTCAACGACGGCGTCACGGCGTTCGGGTACGGTGTGTTCAGAAACTGCACCTCCCTCTCTACGATCGACGTTTACACTCCCGACGACGGAAAGATCACGGAAAATGAAGCAGGCGTCGCAGTTCTGCCTTCCGCGCTCGCTTATCTCGATTACAACGTATTTATGAACACGGCGATCCGCGAGATCACCATTCCCAGAGGAGTCACTTCGCTTGCAGCCTCTGCTAAAACTACTTCTAGGTACGGTGAAGTATTCTCCGGATGCACGCAGCTGGAAAAGGTCATCCTGCATGACGCGCTCACAACAATCAGCTTAGAGGCTTTCTATAATTGTACGTCACTCAGAACGATCCAGTACTGGACGGAGGACGGCACGCTGGTAGGCGAAGGCGAAGAAGGTGTTGCATATCTTCCTTCCAAACTATCTTTGATCGGCGACAACGCGTTCAACAACACCGCGATCGAAAAGGTCATCATTCCCGAATCCGTTGCAAAGATCGGCGACGGTTCGTTCAGCAACTGCGCATCTCTCAAGGAAGTGCAGTACCTTACGTCGTCCGTCCGTTACAACACGGCTACGAACTATGCAACGAATGTATTTGAAAACGACACGGCTCTGACCAAGGTCGTTCTCAACAGCGAGATCACCTATCTGCCCGACAGCTACTTCCTCGGCTGCTCGTCGCTCACTACCATCCAGCTCTACAATCCTGCGGACAAGACGACGACCGGCAACGAGGGCGAAGCGCTTCTGCCTCAGTCTCTTACCGAGCTTGCACAGAACGTGTTCAAGGGATGCAGCTCCATCACGAAGATGATCCTGCCTGCAACTCTGGAGACCATCGGCACGGGCGTGTTCAACGGCATGAAGGGGCTTACCTCTCTCGAACTGCCCGAAGGTCTGACGAGTGTCGGTGCGGATGCCTTCTACAATACGGGTCTGACGGAAATCGAGGTTCCCGCTTCTGTCACCAGCATCGGCGACAACGCGTTCAACGGCCTCACCGTTACCGTTGCGGAGGGCAACCAGTCCTTTGCTGCGATGAACGGTATTCTCATGACTGTGACGGGTACTATCCTGAGCGTTCCCAAGGATATCACGGGTATCGGCGGCGAATTCACCGTCCCCGAAGAGGTAACGAGCATCAACGGCTACGCCCTCAACGGCATCACGGGGATCACGCACCTGACCATCAGCACGGATCAGCTTTCCGATTACTCCTTGGCTTACTTCCATGGTGACGTTACGGTCACGCTGGGCGAGTCCAAAACTTTGGCCTCGTACGCATTCGGTAACTATAGAGGTACTGCGGTCATCCTGCCCGAAGGGCTGGAGGCCATCGGCGACCATGCTTTCTACGGCGCATCCAATATGGTAAGCGTCAGCATTCCCGATACGGTCAACAAGATAGACGCACAGATCTTCAGGGATTGCACTTCGCTCAAGAGCGTGGTCATTCCCGAAGGTGTTGAAGAGCTCGGCGGCTACACGTTCAATAACAATACGTCGCTCACAAGCGTCACCCTGCCTTCCACGCTCAAGGTCATGGGCAACTACGAATTTGCAAACTGCACGTCGCTCACGTCCATCGTCCTGCCTGAAGGCCTCCAGGAGTTCGGTACGTATCTGTTCCAGAACTGCACGGCGCTTGAAGAAGTGACCATCCTTTCGTTTACGGAGACGACCAACTTCAGCAGCTCGTCCAAGCCGTTCAACGGCTGCACGGCGCTCAAGAAGGTCATCCTCGGAGACGGCGTCACCGCGATCCCCGGCTATCTGTTCCATGAAATGGCAGATCTTACGGAAATTCAGCTTCCCGCCGGCGTAACGTTCATCGGCAACTATGCGTTCAGGTCCAGCGGACTCAAGTCCATCGTCATTCCTGCGACGGCAACTTCCATCGGCACGTACGTGTTCGCGGACTGCACGGCTCTGGAAACGGTGTACATCCCCGAAACGCTCGCGTCCATCGGCAACGATGCGTTCCTCAACTGCACGTCGCTCAAGACCATCTACACCTACCGCCTCAACGAGGAAGGCGAGATGGAATACATCAATTCCTTCGGCGAAGGCGTTGCGGATCTGTCCTGCGTCACAAGCCTCGGCACCAGCGTGTTTGAAAACTGCACGTCTCTGACGGGCGTTCAGCTCTCGGATACGTACGAGAAATTCGGCGACAGCGTGTTCATGGGCAGCGGCCTGAAGAGCGTCACCGTTCCCGGCGGGTTGGGAATCCTCTACGAAGAAGCGTTCATGAACTGCACCTCTTTGGAAACGGTCGTCATCGGCGAGGGCATCACGGAACTGGAGACCAGCGTATTCAAGGGCTGCACGGCGCTCAAGAGCGTCACCCTGCCTGAGTCGCTCGTCGAAATCGGCAGCAGCAGCTTCAACGGCTGCACGTCGGTCGAGGAGATCGTCATCCCCGCAAGCGTCACGTCCATCATGGCCTCCGCGTTTGCAGGCTGGACGGCAGAGCAGACGATCACCGCTTACGTTTACGCGCTCGACTCCGCTTGTGCCTGGAACACCAGCTGGGTAACCGGTTGCCTGGCAACGATGAACTTCGTCGTTCTCTATTCCTATGAGAACGACGCGGAAGTCGCCGCATAATTATGCGGGCATATGTAACAGTATAACAAAAAATTATACCTGCTATAAGCAGGAATAGGGGAAACAGGCCTGAAAAATGAAGGCCTGTTTTTCTTTATTTAGTCATTATTGCTTTACATTCTGAAAAAATTAGAGTATAATGTGGTATACTCGGATGAAAGAAAAATAGGAGGAAAGAGTATGAATGAAATTTTACATTTATACAAAAAGCGTCTCGTCAAAGAAGCGGTTATCAGATCTCTGATCTGCGGGCTGGTTGCGGCGCTGGCTGCCCTTGCGGTCTGCTCCGTGGTTTTCTGGTTTACCGATTTCAAACTTGTTTGGATCGGGGCGATCGCTTTCGTCGCCGTTCTCGGCGGCGCTACGCCCATCTTTTACTTTGCGCACTTCCGTCCCACGGATATGCAGACGGCAAAGCGCATCGATAAAGCGATGGGGCTGGATGAAAGAATGGTCACCCTGCTCGAATTTAAGGACAGCCAGGAAACGCTCGCCTGCGCACAGCGTGCGAATACCGTTTCCGTGCTGCGCAATTTCGGCACTTCGGGTGCCAAGAGGATCGCGCTGAAAGTATTCAGTGCGGCGCTGGTCGTATCGCTGAGTGCGGTCGCGGTGCTGGGCCTGGGGACGACCACCGTCTCTGCGCTCGCCGCTGCGGACGTTTTGCCCAGCGGAGCGGATCTGCTCCGCGGAGAGGAGGCTCTGCCCACCGCGTACACCATCCGGTACACGGTCCAGGGCGAAGGGATCATCTTCGGCGTGAACAGTGAAACGGACGAATCGGGCGCCGTCGTCTATACGCAGACGGTTCTCGCGGGCGAGGATGCAAAAGCCGTATGGGCGATCCCCGGCGAAAAGGAAGGAGAAGAGTACTTCTTTGCCGGCTGGTCCGACGGTTCGGGCGATCCTTACCGCGCTGACAAAGCAATTTCCGAGGATCTGTTCCTCGTAGCTACGTTCCTGCCCATCGACGGCTCGGAGTTCGAGCCGGAAACGGATATGACCGACCAGTTCCCCGGCCTTCTGCCCAATGACGATGACGGCGACGGTATCCCTACACCCGGCGATCCCAGCGACAACGACGGCAAGGAAGAGGACGAAGGCGACGGTGACGGCAGCGGCGACAGCAACGAGGGCGGCGGCAGCTCCAATCCCGCCTACCAGGTCAACGACGGCAAGACCGATTACGGCGGGTCGAACTATGAAAACGCAAACGCTGAAGCGCAGGGCGAATCCGAGGGCCTGCCCGGCGACCTTGCGGGGATCATCGGAGATTATTCGGATATCATCGGCAGATAATTGAAAGGAGACAGGAATACATTCCATATGGTTACGGAAAAGAGCATCGAACAGTTTTGCAAGCAGTGCAATCGTATTTTCAAAGAGATTTCGCGCGACGTCGTCGGACAGCAGGAAGTTGTGCAGGACGCAGTCGTCGCGATGATCGCGGGCGGCAACATCCTTCTCGAAGGCGTGCCGGGCGTCGGTAAAACGCGTCTGGTGCGTTCGCTGGGCAGGGTATTCAACCTTCCCTTCTCGCGTATCCAGTTCACCCCCGACCTGATGCCGGCGGACGTGACGGGTACCAACATCATCGTCAAAAACGAAAAGGGGGATTCGGAATTCCGTTTCCAGCCCGGCCCCGTGTTCAGCAACATCGTGCTTGCCGACGAAATCAACCGTGCCACCCCTAAAACGCAGTCCGCATTGCTGGAAGCGATGCAGGAACACACGGTCACGGTCATGGGCGTTTCGCGTAAGCTGGAAGAACCTTTCTTCGTGCTTGCCACGCAGAACCCCATCGAGCAGGACGGTACATATCCGCTTCCCGAAGCGCAGATGGACCGCTTCATGTTCAAGGTCAACGTGCCTAACCCGAGCATCGACGAACTGGTACAGATCGTCGACATGACGCAGAAAACGATGGCGGAAGTTGCCGAATGCGCCTGCACCAAGGAAGAGCTCATGCAGATGCGCGAGACGGCAAACCAGATCCCCGTCGCCAAGGAAGTGCTCAGGTACACGATGATCCTCATTTCCGCAACCCACCCGGACGGCGAATGCGCTTCCGAAACGGCAAAGAAATACGTCAGGATGGGAGCCAGCCCCCGTGCGGGGCAGGCCCTCATCTCGGCGGCAAAGGTCATGGCGCTCATCAAGGGCAGGCTCAACGTCGCGTATGCGGACATCAACGAGCTTGCGCTGCCCGTTCTTCGCCACAGGATCAAGCTGAATTTCGAGGCGATCGCCGAGCGCATTTCCCCGGACGAGATCATCCGCAGGATCGTGCAGGAAGTCAGCAGCAAATACCAGGGTAAAAATTAAAGCGGATACGGCTTTCTCATGAAAAACAAATACTTGAACGACCGGTTTTTCAGCCGGCTGGAAGCGTTGGCCTTCAATCTCAGGTCAAACCTTGCGGGCTACTTCGGCGGAAAACACCTTGTCAATACCTACGGGCAGACGGTGGAGTTTGCCGATTACAGGGAATACCAGTTGGGCGACGACATCCGCCGCATCGACTGGAACCTGTACAGCCGATTTGAAAAACATTTTTTAAAACTGTTCACAGACGAACGCCAGATGCAGGTCCAGATTTTTCTGGACTGTTCGGCGTCTATGGGCAAAGAGAATCCGAAGAAGGGCGCCTACGCCGTGGCAGCAGCCGCGGCGATGGGCTTTCTTGCCGTTCATAACATGGACAAGGTGACGTTCAACCTGATGAAGGGCGAACGCTCGGAAAACCCCTTCGGCACCATCGTCGGTAAAAACTCGTTTTACCGCGCGATCGGCTCGCTCAACGATTTATATTTTGACGGGAGCACGGACATCGAAAAGTGCGTGACGAGCTGTCCGGATACAGGCACCAAAAACGGCCTGACTCTCATCATTTCAGACTTTTTTACCGATTCCGACTGGAAAAAAGCGGTCAGTTATCTCTCTTACAAGCGGCGCCAGGTCATGCTTTTGCAGGTGCTTGCGCCTGAGGAGATCGACCCCGCCTATACCGGCAGGGTGAACCTGATCGATTCCGAAGCGGATTCTGTCGAAGATCCGAGGAATATGAAGATCCGTATCAATTCCTCGCTGCAAAAAGCATATCAAGAGGCACTCGCAGGGCTGAAAGAGGACCTGCGCAGTTTTTGTATGAAATGGAATGCAGATTTTATCTCCGTTTCCACCGCCCAACCCATCGAACGGGTGCTGTTTGCAGAGTTTTTTAAGACGGGGATACTTTCATGACATTTTTGATACCTTTGGGGTTGTTGGCGTTTCTCTCTGTCGCGGCACTCATCATCATCTACATCATCAAGGCCAACTACCAGCAACAACATATTTCCAGTACGTATGTCTGGGCGCTCAGCCTGAAACTGAAAAAGAAGCGCCTGCCCGTCAGCAAACTCCGCAACATTTTGCTGATCGTGTGCCAGGTGCTCTTTCTTGCCGCCTGCTCGTTTGCGGTGGCGCAGCCCTCGCTCATCACCCGCGCCGCCGTTACCGAACGCGAAGTCATCGCCGTCATCGATTCCTCGGCGAGTATGCGTGCGGGCCTGGACGGCGAAACGCGCTTTTCCAGGGCGGTGGAGCAGGTCTCTAAGCTTTCCGAGGAGGTGTTCGGCCAGGGCGGCTACGTCAGCATTTTCGTGGCAGGCCCCGAACCCACCGTTCTCGCCGAGCGCGTCACCAATTCTTCCGCGCAGCTCGTCCGCGACAAGCTGAGCGGGCTCCTCACTTCGGACGAATGTTCCTACGGCACGTCGGACGTCAATGCGGCGATGCGCCTTTGCGAAAACGTCATCCGTGAAAACGCAAACGCGGAGCTGTATCTGTATACCGATACGCAGTATTCTTACATACCTTCCAAAGTCAAAGTCGTCGACGTCGCGGAGGACGGCGAGTGGAACGCGGGCATCCTCAACGCGTACACCGTGGTGGAGGACAACTATTACTCCCTCTTCGTGGAAGTGGCCAGCTACGGCAGGGACGGCAACGTCTCGCTGCGCGCGCAGGTGCACGACGTCAACGCGGAAGAGCAGGAAGGGGATACCTCCAGGACGGTGGAGCTGAGCGCACAAGTCCCGTGCAGACAGGACAAGACGATCACCGTCATCTTCCGTTCGGGCAACCTGAAGCCGGAAGATTACGAGCTCAACGACGAAAACATCTTCTTTGTCGCCATCGAGCAGGGCGACCGCTTCTATTCTTACAGCGACATCAACATTGTTCTGGACGGCGGGGATTCCTTCACCCAGGACGATTCTTTCTCCATCTACGACGGAAAGAAAGAGGTTTTGAAAGTCCAGTACAGTTCGCCTACGCCCAACAACTTCGTCAACGGTATTCTGGGCGCCATGGCCAACTATTACCGCACGGAAAAGAACGTGTGGGACGTGCAGATCACCGAAGTACACGACGATCCCGCCACGGAAGGGTTCGACCTGTATATTTTCGAGCACGCCATGCCGGACGTCATGCCTACGGACGGGATCGTCATCCTTTGGGATCTCGATAAAGCGCCCGAGGGTTCGGGCCTTTTACTGGGCGACGTCGTCGACGTCAGCGCCAGCGGCACGCAGCTGTACCTCACGCAGGAAAGCGACGATCCGCTTCTTGAAAACGTTTCGGCGGACAAGATCTACGTGACGCGCTATACCACTTTTGCCAATTACGATCAGTCCATGTACGAAGTGCTGCTCAGCTGCGACAGGCAGCCCATGCTCCTCGCGCAAAACTCGGGGAACAGAAAGGTGCTCGTCCTGCCGTTCAGCGTTCACTATTCCAACTTTGCCATGCGGTTCAAGGACATCAGCGCGCTCTTTTACAACCTGTTCGAGCAGTGGATCCCCTGCACGGTGGTCGGCAACGCCTTCTCCGTGTACGAGGACGTCACGCTCAACGCGCGCGGGCAGCAGCTCACCGTGTCCAACACCTATACGGGCGAATCCGAAGTGGTTTTAAACGAATTCCCCGCCACGCTCAGGCTGGACGTTCCCGGCACGTACTCTCTCGTGCAGATCACGGACTTCGGCGAGCAGATCGAGCAGAGGATCTATGCCAAGATCCCCTCGGCGGAGAGCAATATCTTTGCGCAGGCGGATTCCTTCCGCAATCCTTTCCTGGTGGAGTCCCTGGGCAACGAGTACAAAAGTCTGATCTTTTACATCGCCATCGCGCTGTGCGCGCTCGCCTTTGTCGAGTGGATCCTGCATTCGCGCGAGTATCTGTAACGGGGGAAGAAGGAGAAAAAGAGTATGTCGAATTTTCCCATTCAATTTACCACCCCTTGGCTGTTGCTTCTCATCATCCCGCTGGTAGGGGTGGGACTGCTGCTGTATTTCCTCAGCAATAAAAAGTACCGCCGCACGAGAAACCGCATCATCTCGCTCGTCCTGCATTGCCTGGTCAGCGTGCTGTGCGTGTTTGTCCTTTCGGGCGTATATATCCGCTACGACATCTCCAACGAGGCCAACGAAGTGCTCTTTGTCGTGGACGTCTCCGATTCGGGCGTAAATTCCGAGCAGACGCGCGACGATTTTATGAAGGCGGCTCTGGAGACGGGCGCCTGGTACGAAGGCTACAAAGTGGGCGTCGTCACCTTCGGGTTCGACCAGAGGTACGCCGTTCCGCTGACGGACGACGTGGACAGCGTGTACGATGAGTACATGGCGGCGCGCCTGCCTTCCGAGACAGGCGGCACGGACATCGCTTCCGCGCTGACGTATGCGTCCAAGCTGTTTACCGAAAACGCGTCCGCCAAGATCGTGCTCGTCACCGACGGCAAGGAAACGGACAACGCGGCCGAAGAGGTCATCCAGTCCGTCACGGCGCGCGGCATCCTGGTGGATACCGCGTACATCCCTTCCTCTTTCGGGCTCGAAGAGGGCGGCGACGTGCAGGTGCTCGGCGTCGAGTACCCCGAGTACCACCTCAACCCCAACGATCAGTTCACGCTGGGCGTCACGCTGTACAGCAACGCCGACAAGGGCATTTCCGTGTCCGTCAGCGACAACGGCGAACCCCGCACCTCCGTCCAGTACGGCATGGAGACGGGTACGCACACGGTGGAAATTCCCTTCTCCTTTACGAAAGAAGGCTTCCACAAGGTGGACGTTCAGATCGAGTCTCAGGGAGATCTCATCGAACAGAACAATACTTACTGTTCCTATTATTATCTGGAAAAGTTTGACCGCATCCTCATTCTCGAAAGCAAGAAAGGGGAATCGGAAGCGCTGGCCGCTCTGCTGAGCACGACAGATCCCGAAACGGAAGAAGCAATGTATCAGGTGACCGTTCTCAACCTATACGATGCGGACGACGTTCTGCCGCAGACCACCGCAGAACTGTGCGCGTACGATCAGGTCATTCTCAACAACGTTGCAAACAAGGACCTGCCTTCCGGGTTCATCGACATCCTGTATTCGTATGTCAACGATTTCGGCGGCGGAATGCTCACTCTGGGCGGCACGGACGAAAAAGGCAACAACAACGCGTACAACCGCAGCGATATGTACGGCACCACGTACCAGTCCATGCTTCCCGTGGAGATCATCAACTATACCCCTCCCGTGGCGGTCATGATCATCATCGACGCCTCCGGTTCGATGGGTACGGAATTCGGCAACGGCGAATCCATGCTCTCCTGGGCGAGGGCGGGCGCAGCTGCCTGCCTGGACAGCCTCAGCGAGCGCGACTACATCGGCGTCATGGCGCTCAATTCCATGTACGACCTCGTTCTCCCGCTCACGCGGCGCACGCAGGATTCCACCATCCGCGCGGCGATCAGCTCGATCGACGAGACGGGCGGCGGCACCATTTTCTCGGAAGCCATCAACCGTGCGGGTACCATGCTCAAGGCGCAGACGGACGTCGCGCGCCGCCACATCATCATCGTCACGGACGGCGGCGTCTCGGGCGGCGACAGCGAGTATCTGGAAAGGATCGAGAGCCTGAATAAGGACGGAGTCACTCTCTCCGTCGTCGGCATCGGCGTAGAGCCGGGCAGCTCCACGGCGGAAGAGATGCAGCAAGCCTGCGACGCCGGCAAGGGCAGGCTGCATACCGTCACCAACAGCGACGACCTCATCCTCGAAATGCGCGAGGACCTCAATGCTCCCGACATCAAGGACGTCAACGAGTACGAAAACGGGTTCACACCTACGGCATACGCGCTCAATTCCACGCTGTTCAGCGGCATCACGCTGGGCGAAAACGGCGCGTTCCCCGCGATTTTGGGCGGATTTTTCGGCAGCAAGGTCAGGGATACGGACTATCTCGTCCTGGCGGGCGACTTCACCGTTCCGCTGTACGCGCAGTGGAAATTCGGCGAAGGCACGGTGGGCAGCTTTATGTGCGACCTCACCGGCGGCAAATGGTCTTCTTCGTTCATGACCGATCCGGACGGTATGCAATTTATTCTTAACATGGTCAGCGCGCTGATGCCCGTCACGGACATCGAGCCCATCCCCGTCACGGTGGAGATGGACCGCGAAAACTTCCTCGGCGAACTCAGCATCCCTTCCCGTCCGGAAGAGGGCGTCACCGTCAACGGAAAGATCGAATCGGTCGGCGAAAAGAGTACGTTCAGCCTCGACCTCAATACGGGGGAGGGGGCGGACGAGGACTGCTACGTCACCTCCATGCTCACCGCGGCAAACGATTACAGCCGCTGCAGCTTTGTCATCAAGCGTGCGGGCGTGTACAGCCTCATCCTTGAAGTCTGCGACGAGAACGGAGAAATCCTCTATACCTACCAGTCCTATTTCAGTTTTTCCTATTCGAGGGAGTTCGATCCCTCTTACGATACGGCGCGGCCCGACCTCGAAGCCTATCTTGCAAGCCTCGCGGAGAAGGGCGGCGGCCAGAGCATCACGGACATGGAGAACCCCAACTCGATCTACGAAAACTTCATTCCCACGCTGGAAAGGACGTACGATCCCACGCTGATCCTCCTCATTGCCGCGATCTTGCTCTTCCTGCTCGACATCATGGTGCGCAAGTTCAAGTTCAAGTGGATCCACGAGCTCGTGCGCGAACATAAGATGAAAAAGGCAAACCGGCAGATGGCTGCGTCTCTGGCAGGGAAAGGCGCGGAACAAAATGTCACACCCCCTGCATCGACAAGGTAAAATCATGAAAAAGACCTTAACGACCGTGTTTCTGGCGCTGTTGCTCGTGTTCGTCACCGCCTATTCGGCGGCGTGTTCCAAGCAGCCGCTGGAAACTCCCCAGAACATCGTCATAGACGATTCTTACAGAATGACGTGGGAAGACGTGGAAAATTCCCGCGGGTATACCGTTGCCATCACCTATCCTTCGGGCGAAACGGACGAGGAAGTGGCGCGCCGCGCCAACTACTCTCTGGAATCGCTGGAGATGGGCGACTACGAGATCAGGGTCAAGGCCGTCGGCGACAACGGATATGCCGATTCCCCCTGGTCGGACACCATCTATTTCCACAGAGATTACGAAAACGGCTGTTTCTATCAGAAAACGGCGGACGGCATGGCGTACACGCTCACCAGCTACGGCACCGCAACGGGCGACGTGGACGTGGGCGATACCTACCGCGGCAAGCCCGTGGTGGCCATCGGGGACGCCGCGTTCCGCAGCAGCCGCGTGACGGGCGTCACCATCGGCAACAACGTCACGACCATCGGCGACAACGCCTTTTACGGCTGTGCGCAGATGAAGTACGTCAAGATCCCGGAATCGGTCGTTTCCATCGGCAAAGCGGCGTTCCAGACCTGCTATCAGCTCAACAACGTCGTCATCCCCGAAGGCGTCACCGTCCTTGCGGACTCTCTGTTCGCCTATTGCCGCGCCCTGTCCGATCTCACCATCCCGCAGAACGTCACTTCCATTGAGTACAACGCGCTCAACAGCTGCAGCGCGCTGACGGAATTTGACATTCCCGATACAGTGACGTCGGTGGGCGAAATGGCGTTTTTCGGCTGCACGGGGCTGGAGCGCGTCTCTGTCGGCGCTTCCGTCGAGTCCATCGGCGTCTCCGCTTTCCGCAACTGCACCAACCTCGCGCAGGTGGAGTTTTCCGATTCCGGAGCGCTCAGAACCCTCGGCGAGGAAGCGTTCTTCGGATGCGCCGCTCTGCAGAGCGTCGATCTGCCCGAAGGGCTGGAAAGCATCGGCAACAAATGTTTCAACGACTGCACCTCTCTTTCCGAAGCAACTCTTCCGGACAGTCTGGAAAGCCTCGGTCAGTTCGCCTTTACGGATACGGTCATCTACAACGCCGTAAAAGAGGCGGAAGGGACGTACGTATACGTGGACGGCTGGCTGGCGGACACCATCGAAAGCAAATTCGGCCTCATCAAGATCGTGGGCGACGAAAGCGTCCCGCAGGATCTGAGGGATGAAAACTTCGTACCCCTGCGCAACGGCATCAGGGGGATCGCGGTCGCCACATTCTATAACAACCAGACCATAGAGCGCGTCTATCTGCCCGACTCCGTGGAGATCGTCGGCATGTCCGCGTTCAGCAGCTGCCTGAATCTTTGGTATTTTGAAGCTACGGACACCTCTTCGCTGCGCATTCTCGATTCAGGTGCCCTGATCGGCTGTACAAGTCTTCGCACCGTCTATCTGGGCAGCGTCCTCGAAGAGATCGGCGATTACGCCTTTTATATGTGCGAAGTGCTGGAAAACAACTCCATTTCCTCCATCATTCCTTCCACGGTCACCAAGATCGGGATGGCCGCCTTCTTAGGCACCTCGCTGTTCTCCAATCCGGACGAATACGGCGTCATCTATGCGGGCGACTGGGTCATCGGATACGAAGGGGCAGAGGCCGCTATGTACTATATGGCGGCTATGGCAATGGGTGAGGATGACAAAGCGCAGCAATTCCTGGCCGATATGAGCAAAGTCACGTACGTGAAGCTCGACAGCGAAGTCAAGGGCATCGCGGATTACGCCTTCTACGGCCACATCAAACTGGAACAGGCGGACGGCGTGAGCAGTGCGCGCTACCTGGGCAAGGGCGCCTTCTACGGGTGCGAAAACCTGAGTATCGTCACTCTCAACACCAGCCTGACAGAGGTCAAACCCTTCACGTTCTACGGCTGCGCGTCCATTTTCCGCGTCAGCCTGCCTCCGCTGGTCACTTCCATCGGCAGGTCTGCCTTCTACGGCTGCACCCAGCTGAGCGAAGTCAACTATACGGGCACCAGGCTGGAGAGCGTGGGCGATTTCGCCTTCTATAATTGCATCAACCTGCCTTCCGTCAATCTCGGCAACGCGCTGAAAGACATCGGCAGATATGCTTTCTACAACAACACCAAACTGGAAACGATCGATCTGCCCGAGTCGGTGGAAAACATCGGCGACTGCGCTTTCTATCAGTGCAGCGGCGCATCCTCCCTCACGCTGGGGCCGAACGTTGCGCAGATCGGGGACCGCGCCTTTGCCGAATGCACGAGGCTCACTTCCGTTTCCATTCCCGCCTCCGTCAGGAGCGTAGGCGACTATGCGTTCGCCGGCTGCACGGCCGTCGAATCGCTGCAGATCGCCGAGGGCGTGGAGGAGATCGGCAATTATGCCTTCTCGCGCATGGGCGCGCTCCAGAGCGTAACGCTGCCCAAGAGCCTGACAAGGCTCGGCACGGCCGCTTTCCGCGGCTGCATCAGCCTGGGCGCCGTCACCGTCCGCAGCAACACCGCCATCGGCGCGCACGCTTTCTACGGCGACGTGTCCGCAACCATCTATACGGACGCCGCTTACGACGCTTCCAACAGGGAACAGTACTGGAATTCCTCCTACAAGCCCGTCTTGTTCGGGTGCGTGTTCTCGGAGGAAGGGTATCTCGTGTCCTTTACGGTCACGGGAACCTCCCTGCTGTATGTCAACGAGAGCAACACCGTCTCCGCGCCTGTCCGCAGCGGATATACGTTTGCGGGCTGGGCCGTCACAGAGGGCGGCGCGGCGCAATATGCCGTGGACGAGCTGGGCGAAGCGCCCGTCGGCACCACGCTGTACGCCGTCTGGCAGCAGGCGTGAAAACCGCCCGAATGCCGGGAAATGTGACAGGCTTGTCAAAGCGGGAAAAAAATACAGAAAAAAATTGTGTTGCCGACGGATTGGAAAAGTGTTCGCCGCATGATTTGTTTGACAGCGGGCGGATAAACAATGTATAATATCCGTGGCATTTTTCGGAACAGAGTGCAAAGATGTTTTATACCTTTTGAAGGAGTGTTCTTGCATGAAAAAAATTTTGTTGATCCTGTCGCTCGCGTTTGTCGTGGCGGCAAGTGCGCTGGCGGTCTCGTGCGGCGCAAAGACATATTCCGTGTCCTTCGATACGGACGGCGGAGACAGTATGTCCGCCGTAAAAGTGGAGGAGGGGCAGGAGTATCAGCTCCCCGTGCCCAAACGGACGGGATACAGCTTTGAAGGCTGGTATCTTTCCGAGGACTTCTCCGGGGAGGCAGTCACGTCGCTCACCGTAACGGAAAACGTTACGCTGTACGCCAAGTGGGAAAAGCTGAGCGTCATCACCCTCGATCTCAACGGCGGCACGCTGGAGGCCGGCACGACTCTCTATCTGAAGAGCGGCCAGGTCATTTACGATTTCATGCAGGCTTATACCCCTGCAAAGAGCGGTTTCGAGTTCGGCGCATGGTTTGACGGCGACGCGGAGCTGGCGCGCAACGCGCGTATGCCCGCAGACGGCATCACGCTGCGTGCGGAGTACAAAGTGGGCTACACCGTCGAGCTGTGGACGCAGAACCTCGCGCTGGACGGCTATGAAATGACGAGCACGGTGCAGGGCAGCGATTACGTCGGCACCACGGTTACTCCCGAACAGACGGTGACGGGCTTCCGCCAGGTCACCCACGAGGGCGAAGTGACGCAGATGGCGCTCACCGAAACGGCGGCGGACAACCTGTTCAAGCTGTATTTCGACAGGGAGGAGTACACCGTCCGCTTTGTCGCCAACTATCCCGACGGTTCTTCCGCGCAGGATTATACCGTGCAGGCGCGCTACGGCGTGGCAGTGGAGCTCCCTTACGACTACTCGTTTGAAGGGTACTTCCTCTCCGGTTGGTCGACAAGCGCCGGCGGTTCTGTCGATTATAAACTCAATTACATAGATACCCTCATTTATAATAAGGAAGGGGACAGCCTGCCGCAGGCGGACGAATTTGTGCCCACGCGCAACATGGCTCTGTACGGCGTGTGGAACAAGGGCTATACGGATATGTTCGGCGGCGGCGACTACATCTTCCTCTTCGAGGAAAACGCCCGGAACGTCTACCTCTGCAGGGGCGACGTGTATTTCAAGGGCGAGTACATTCCGGAAAGCCGCCAGTTCAACTTCATCGACGACACGCTCGGCCAGCTGATGGTCAGCGGCCGACTCAACGAGGACGGCACGTTCGCTTACTACAACGAATCGAGGGGCTATTCCGCAACGCTGTACGTCGTGGGCCAGGGCCTCGTGGAAAACACGCGCATCGTGTTTGACGAATACAACGGCCTCACCTACACCGTGCAGGGCGAGGACGGTTACAACACCAACTCTTCGGGCACATACTCCATCGACGAAAACGGATATTATCACGTCACCTATACCCAGGGCGACCTCGCGGGTCAGACTATGGTCCTCACCGTCGGCACCATCAAAGTAGACGACGCATCCCGCCCTGCCTTCATGCTTCGCAACGAGGAGCAGGTCGCGCTCGGCACGCTCGTCCGCTTCGCCATTGCGGACGGTCAGGTGGTCTATTATAAGCCGGAATACGGCGGGATCACCCTCAACGGCTTTGAAACGGCCGTGATGAACAACGGCGAAAGCACCGTTTCCTATCGCTACGTCATGAGCGAGGACGGAAAACGCATCACCCTGCTCAATGCTTACGGCATGGAAGCGGGCGTTGCGGAGATCGTGGACTTCAACGGCACCAAGGGCTATATGCTCTACGACGAGTCCTACGATAAGACGTTCACGGGCGAAAACGGCGGCACGCTGGTTCTGGACGGACTTTGCAACGCCACCTACACCAACGGCACGACGGTGGAAACGGGTTACTATTCCTTTGTCAGAGCGTCCATGTTCGGCGGCGCCATCGTGTCTTTCTCCTCCACGGACGGACAGAAGCACCTGTTCATCGTCAAGACGGTGACGACGGGTTCGGGCGATGAGGCCACTTCCGTCAGCAGCTATGTGGAAAAACCGCTCGGCTACAGCGAATATCTGTACCAGGCGGACGGCAGCATCTACTATGCGCCGCTCATCGTCCTCGACGATAAGAAAGAGGGCTGGGCTTCCCTGTACGGCTACGACACAGAGACCAAGACATACGAGTTCGTTTCCGAAGGAACGTACACCTACGACGAAACGAGCGAACTGTATCTGTTCACGGTCGTGGGCGAACCCGTTCAGACGGATTCCGCCAATTCCTTTGTCGATCTTACCAAGGTCAAGAGCATCGTCTTTGCCGTCACGGTCACCGCAACCAGCGACAACAGCATCTATTATGTCAACTACTGGCATTCGGCCGTCATCGAAACGGAAGAGGGCACGGATGCAGAGGAAGATTACTCCAAAGTTTACACCTGCACCAACGTGCAGGGCGGCAAACTCACCCTTGCGGGCGGATTCGCCATCCTCGAACAGGGCGGCAACCGCTACACGGGTACCTACAGCGCTTCGAGCACCAATGCAAACCTGCTCGCCATCGGCGTGACGCAGAACGGCAGCGTTACAGGGTATCTGTACGTCGAGATCGATCCCGACGCGATGACTTATTACTCGCTCGACACCGCTCCTTACACGGCGCAGGCCCTGCTTGCGGACGGCACCTTCTCCAAAGAAGAGACGATGGCGTTTGACGGAAAGGGCGGCGCGGTGTACACCGTCGGCGATACGAAGTATACGGGCACCTTTGCCGCAAACGGCGAAGAGACCGCCTTCGGCATGACCATCTACACCTTCACGGCGGAAGGGATGCAGTTCAACTTCCTGCTTCTCTCCACCAGCGATGCCGTCTACTTTGCAAAGTATAACGAAAGCATCGGCCAGGGCATTTACGAATCGGAAGGCGCGGGCATTCTCGAGCTGGACGGCTTCGGCGTCGGCGCAAGCTACACCGCTCCCAACGGCAGCAAAGTCACGGGAATGTACTTCCTCACGTCGGACGAAGTTTCCGATAAAGTGCTCGTCCTGTATACGCAGTACGGCTATTTCTACATCGATTACACGGACGAGACTCTGTCCTCCTTCACCGTTCGCGGCAGCGAATACGGCAACTTCCTCTTCATGGACAACCAGAACTTCCTCGACAGCTACGTCCGCCTGGACGGCTACGGCAACGCCGCGGTGTTCAAGTCGGAAGGGGAGGAGATCACGTATGTCGATGAAGACGGAACTTACACCATCAACAGCGACGGCACCGTCACGATCAGGTACAATTCGGATGCGAGCACGCAGGTAACGCTCACGGGTTCGCTCAGGATCTACACCATCGGCTCTTCCAACGTCAACGTGTTTGTCGTTCAGTACAGCGAGTTCATGCGCGTGTACGTCAATGAGAGCGACTGGTCCGTCCTCGTCCTGGACGGCTACGGCAACGTCACCCGTTACGACGGGGCGGGCAATGCCGAAGCGGGCACCTACACGGTGATCACGGACAACCTGCTCTACTACGCAAACACCGCGGGCACGGACGCTTCCCTGTACACCTACAGCAATGCGGACGGAACGATGGTTCCCGTCAGCATCACGAGGGAACACGCCTATTACACCTCCGACCTCGAATCCCTGCTCTTCACCAAGTACGGATTTGCGGTGTTCAACGGAGAGACGAGATACTACTACAACCTCGTTGACGGAAAGGTAGTCATCTACCTGCAGGATCCTTCCTCTGCGGACGCCAACGAATACGGCTTTGTGGAGGATACGAGCAGCTTTACCTCCTTCGACGAGACCATCGTTTACGGCGGCAAGACTTACTATGCAAACGACGGCTTCCGCCTCACCTTTGAAAGGGAGGCGGACACGGCAGACCAGTACCCCGTCATGGTGGATACGGGCAACGGCCAGAGCTCCAAGATGCTGCTCGGCGACCTGTACTTCACTCCTTCGGGCGGCACGGAATTTGCCGTCACGGCTACCATCTATGTAGGGGAAACGGCGTTCAACGGCACGGTCGTCCGCGAACAGACGGAAGACGGCTATGAAATGTACGTCAGGCTCTCTGCGGCCAACGGGTTCTCTTATTTCAGGTTCGACATCACCGTGGATTACCGCGGCAGCGCGGCGGGCGCAGGCACCTATGCCGTCACGGGTATGAGCCTGATCAACGAATTCCCCGCAAACAACTACCTCACCATGTACTACCTTGTCTATCTGTTCTACGGTCCGACCACGGCCGAGACCTTTGAAAACAGCATGGGCGAGATCTTCCTCATCACCGAGTACGACGAGGCGGGCGAAGCGGGCACACCTTACCTCAACTTCTGGCTGGGCGAGAGCACGGGCGTCCTCGGCGTGGACGGCAAGCCTTTCAATCTGGAAAAGGTCAGCTACGAAAGCCTGGGCAACAACGCTTATTCCGCAACCTTCACGGGTACGGACGGATACGAGTATCAGCTTCTGTTCACGGCGACGTACAACAACTATGTGGGAACGTACGGCTTCCAGCTGTACGGCCTGATCAGGTACCAGGATCTCGTCGACGAAGGGACGGGCATCACCGTCACGGTCGGCAGGATCGTCGGTTCCGAAGCGCTTGCGGCGGGTTCGCTCTTCTCCGTACAGCTGACGAAGGACGGCCAGCCCATCAAAGCGGATTGGCAGGGCTACATCGGCGAAGACGTGTACTATGTCGCGAGGACGCGCGAAGAAGTGCCGGAAGCGGAAGAGGGAGAGGAGCAGGAGGAAGGCAAGATCCTTTCCACGACCTATTACAAGGTCGAGCTCGTTGAGGAAAGCAGCGACCAGGTAGGCGAGACGAACGAAAACGTCATTCCCGTCTATGCAAAGGTCACCCTCACGGCAGAAGCGGCAAACACCTATTATACGGCGGACGAAACGACGTATGTCGACGTCACCGCCGAGAGCAATGAAGTCAGACTTCTCGTCATCGGTTCGAGAATCTACACGGTCACGCAGAGCGCGTACGACGATCAGACCAAGACGTACACCGCAACCACGGCGTCGGGAACTGTTTACTCGATCACTGTCACGGACGGCGTTGCCGTCGTGACGGAGGTCCCCGCCGCAGAGGATGAGGCGCAGGCATAACGCCTGCCGGCGATAAATCAGGAGAATGAAGGATCACACAATGAACAAACTTAAAAAACCTGCCGTCAGCCTTCTCGCGCTGTTCAGTGCGGCGTGCCTCTTTGCGGGGTGCGCGTTCGGCAATGTGACCGGCGGAAAAAACACAGTCGAAGACAGTGCGATCAAAAAGATCGACGCTTCCTCCATCGACACGGACGCCGAATCCTTTTACGATGAAAACTCCGTGTACAAACTGCCGGACACCGTTTCCGACGACCAGCAGATCTCGCTGATCGTCGACACGGGCGAAACGTCCGTGCTGGACGCGTATTACGAGAGCGGCAGCCCCCTCACGCTGGAAGAATATACCTCCACGGCGGAAGCGCGCTCCATCGCGTCCCGTGCGGGCATTGCGGGCGCAAGGCTGAAGGCAAAACTTTCGGGCGCGGGCATCAAGTTTGAATCGGGCGAATCGTACAACACCATTTTCAGCGGCTTTGAAGTGACGGTTCGCGCCTCCGATTTTGCCAAAGTGAACACAGTGCTCAAGGGCTCCACCGTCATCGTCGGCGAGGAATACGCTCCCGCCGCGGTCACGGAAGTGGTCACCAACGAAGTCGACGTGTACGACACGGGTATTTTCGACAGCTCCAGCTCCGAATACCAGGGCGACGGCGTGGTCGTCGCCGTGCTGGATACCGGTCTGGATTACACGCACACCGCATTCAGCGTCAGCAACTTCACGAGCTCGGACAAAGCGTTCAACTTGCAGAACGTCTCCGCAAAAGTGGGCAGCACGGTTGCGGCCACGTACAATTCCGGCCTGACGGGCGAGGACGTATACGTCAGCGACAAGGTGCCTTACGCGTACGACTACGGCGATAAGGACAGCGACGTGTTCCCGCTCAATTCCGAGCACGGCACGCACGTTGCGGGCATCATCGCGGGCAAGGACGACACCATCACGGGCGTCGCACCCAACGCGCAGCTCGTCATCATGAAGGTGTTCTCCGACTATGCCGAAGGCGCCAAAACATCCTCCATTCTCGCAGCGCTGGAAGACTGCGTCGTGCTGGGCGTGGACGTCATCAATATGTCCCTCGGCACTTCCTGCGGCTTCTCCCGCGAAGTGGACAAAGAGAACGTCAACGACATTTACGAGAGCATCAAGGAAGCGGGCATTTCGCTGATCGCCGCGGCGTCCAACGATTACAACGCAACCTTCAACTCCGAAAAGAACGGCAACAACGGTCTGACCTCCAACCCCGATTCGGGTACGGTAGGTTCGCCCGGCACCTACGATGCAGCCCTCGCGGTCGCATCGGTGGACGGCGTCAAGACGCCTTATCTCAAGTATAAGGACCAGATCATTTACTTCAACGAGGCAACCACCTCCTCCACGGAAAAGAAAAACTTCGTGGACGATGTCCTCTCCACGCTGGGCGAGGGCGTAGACTCCCACGAGTTCGAGTACGTCACCATTCCGGGCGTGGGCCGCTCCTCCGACTATTCGCAGGACAAAAGCTATTACGAAGGCAAGATCGTGCTGGTCAAGCGCGGCACCACCTCCTTTGAGGACAAAGTGCGCGTGGCCTTGCAGGAAAAGGGCGCTTCGGGTATCATCATTTACAACAACGTTTCGGGTACCATTTCCATGTCCGTCGGTGCGGATATGGGCGCAGTGTGCTCCATCTCGCAGGACGACGGCGAACTGCTCGCCGCCAGCGAAACGGGCGTCATCAGGATCGCGCGCGACCAGACGGCAGGGCCGTTCATGTCCGACTTCTCTTCCTGGGGCCCCACTTCCGACCTGAAGATCAAACCTGAGATCACCGCTCACGGCGGCGAGATCTACTCCGCGGTTCCCGGACAGGGCTACGACAGGCTTTCGGGTACGTCCATGGCCTGTCTCTTATACACATCTGACGCTGCCGACGATCTTACGCGTGTA
>ERZ1090880.287-NODE-287-length-28758-cov-4.776887_pt1 | contig 28758 bp, 26 predicted proteins | sample MGYA00478471_ERZ1090880 | MGnify/ENA primary metagenome ERZ1090880 (study PRJEB33644, sample SAMEA5815734) | chicken gut metagenome | biome: Chicken; feature: Gastrointestinal Tract; material: Caecum | place: Ireland | collected 2019-01-01 | study: A study of the... | reverse complement strand
GTGGCGTTTTATTTTATAAAAAAATTTTTAAAAAAACCCCACCCCCCCGGCTCCCCCCGCCCAAAGGGGCGGGTTTGCCGGGGGTTGTTATCCATATTATACAGCCGCCGTTATTCTTCTCCCGAGATCGCGCGCGCCTGTGCAATAACATCTGCTGCGAGCTGATTGGGCAGCTGCTCATAGCGTTCAAACACAAAGGTAAACGAACCGCTTCCCTGTGTCATTTGGCGGACAAGCGTCGCAAAATCATGCATTTCGCTCATCGGGACGTCTGCCTCAATCAAAGAAGTGCCATCCTCATCCGGGGACATGCCCAAAACGCGCCCGCGCCTTTTATTCAGCTCGCCCATCATATCGCCGGTATTCGAATCCGGCACTGTTACGGTCAAATGTCCGATCGGCTCCAGCAAGACAGGAGACGCTTGCTGCAGCCCGGCCTTATACGCAAGCGAGGCAGCCGTTTTAAAGGCCATTTCCGAGGAATCCACCGGATGGTATGAACCGTCCACCAGCGTGGCTTTCAGCCCGACAACCGGATACCCCGCCAAAATACCGTGTGCTATGGACTCCCGAAGCCCCTTCTCCACTGCCGGGAAGAAGTTCTTCGGTACGGCGCCGCCGACTACTTTCTGATCGAACAAAAGATCTTCCCCGTCGTACGGTTCGAATTCAATCCAAACGTCGCCATACTGGCCGTGACCGCCGGACTGTTTCTTATGTTTGCCCTGTACTTTCACTTTTTTCTGTATGGTTTCCCGGTAAGCTACAATCGGCGGTTCCATCGTAACATCTGCGCCAAATTTGGATTTTAGCTTAGCTGCTACAACATCAAGATGCTGTTCGCCCAAACCGGTGATAACCTGCTGATGCGTTTCTGCGTTATTTGTGAACGAAAGGGAAGCGTCTTCCTCCAGCAGCCGCAAAATCCCCTGTGCGATTTTGCTTTCATCCCCCTTTGCCTTCGGCATGACTGCCATAGAGTAACATGGCGCGTCGTACTCCGTACGTTCCAACGTCACAGCAGTTCCCGCACAAAGGGTATCCCCGGTTGCCGCATTCATTTTTGCAGCCGCAGCAATATCTCCTGCCACAACCTTTTGGGCTTCTTCCTGTTTCTTACCGCGCATATACACAAGTTTGCCGACTTTTTCCGTCTGGCCGGAAGCCATGTTGACAACCTCCATTCCGGCCGTCATTGTCCCGGCTGCTACCTTGATATAGGAAAGCTTTCCAATGAAGGGGTCCGCAACAGTTTTAAAGACCTGTGCCACCAGAGGTGCATCCGCACTGCATGCAATCTCCACCGGATTGCCGTCCGCTCCCGTTCCAACCGTCTCCGCTTTCTCCTCTTCTGCCGGGAGGAAATCCGCAATACCGTCTAAAAGGAGATCGATGGCCTCAAGCGCTTGGGCGGAACCGCAGAACACCGGTGTCAAAGAGCCGGTGCGGATACCCTCGTGCACGCCCCGCACCAATTCATCGTGGGTAAACTGTTCACCGGAAAAGAACTTTTCAAACAGTTCTTCATCCGTCTCCGCAACTGCTTCGCTGATTGCCGCGATCAGCCCGTCGATCCGATGATCCGTTTGCGGGACCGGCACCTCAGTGGCCTTGCCGTTTTCATAGCGGAACGCCTTCATCCGAATCAAATCTACATAGCAGGAAACCTTTTTATCCTCCATAATCGGGACAACCAACGGGCAGACCGAGGGGCCGAACGTCGCTTTCAGCTGTTCGAGCACTTTGTAAAAATCTGCGCTTTCCCGGTCGAGCTTTGAAACAAATACCGCACGGGACTTTCCCTTTTTCTTTGCCAGCTTATAAGCCTTTTTGGCGCCAACCGTTACGCCGGATTTACCGGAAATCACAATCAGTACGCTGCCTGCGGCCTGCACGCCCTCGTACATACCCGTCGAAAAATCAAACAGTCCCGGACAATCCAGAAGATTGATCTTCATATCCCGGTATTCGTATGGTGCAACCGCCAAGCTGATGGAAGCTTTTCTTCTGATCTCTTCCGGATCGTAATCGCACACCGTATTTCCGTCCGCAACGGAACCAAAACGGTCGCTTGTGCCGGTTTGGAACAAAAGGGCTTCTACAAGCGTAGTTTTGCCGGAGCCGCCGTGTCCGGCGACTGCAACGTTTTTGATCTGGTTTGATGCATATTGTTTCATAGTTTCACCATTTCTCCGCGCAGAATAGGCAAAGCGGACACGGCGCGGGCGCGTCCTGTGCGTGGCATTCGAGGAGCCATCCTCTTATTTGTCGATTTTCACAACAAACAGATAGCCGATAAAAAAATAATATCACATTCGCACAGCTATTACAATGATATTTTGAAAAAAATATCGGCAGAATCCATATTTTTCGATTCTGCCGATTCTATTTTATGTTATTTTACAACGAAGGGGCGTTATAGTCTGACATTGCGCTCATAGATCCAATAGATCAACAGGAATAAAAATGCGCCGCCGGCTGCCGCCGCTGCACTTGCCGCCGTCATCCAATTCAAATAGAGAAGGCCCGCCAGGATAAGCGGCAGCAGGACCGCCGATATAAAGCAGAGTACTCGCCCGCGCTTTACGCACCGCAGAAGCTGCCCGCAGGCCGCTACCGTCACCGCAAAAGCACTGCCGTCGCCCTTTTTGTCCGCAAGAGAGGTCTCCGCACGCTCACGCGGTCTGCAGCGCTCTTCAAACAGCTCGTGCAGCCTTGCAGGAAGGATCTTGGCTTCTTCGGATGAAATGCCGAAAACCCGTTCGAGAAGCGCGGGCGTTATGCAGGCGTCCACACTGCGCACCGCAGCGCACAGCCCGCGGCGGCGCATCATATCCAAAACGGCAAGCGGCTTATCCGCAGCTGTAAATTCAAGGATGAACGCCGCGTACAGCTCGCCTTCGCGCGCAAGATAGACAACCTCATAGCCGTCGGCGTGGTACGGGTCTTCATAACCTCGTTTCGGGACGGCAATAGAATGGTTGATCATCAAATCGCGGTTTCCTATCAAGACGCGCTTCTCGTCTACCCATGCGGAAAGCCCCATCAGATCCTCATACCGGATCGTATCCACCGGTTTCAGCAGATCTGTGCGGCCGTTGATGATATACAAAAAGACATCCCGCAGCACGCTGTCCGCCTGGCATATCACGCTTGCCGCATCAACAATCGCCGTGTCGATCCGCGTTCCCTGAAAGGTTTTGATCCCATGCAGTATGACGGAATCCTTCGGAAACAGTTCGGCTGCATTCATCAGGATGCAGTTTACGTCCGCAGCGTCCGCAGCTGTCACCCAATCCGGGACCGTACTGTCATATCCGGCAAATATCGGCCGGCTGTCGCGCAGCGTCAGTTCGCACATCAAAGGATACAGCAGGCCGAACCCCAGCATAGCCGAACCGGAAAACATCGTGACGGCGCCATAGATATCACCCGTCAGCAAGTAGAGCACAACCGCCAAAACTGCACCGGTCAAAAGGGCCGTCCACATCAACGGTTTGGCCATGCCGTCCGCCGGATCGTCTTGCTGCTGGCGCGTCAAAATGCCGTCAAAAAAGCCAACCGGGACATTTGCAGCCAACACCGGCTCCTCCTCGATCAAAAGGCCGCGCGTCATCTCGCGCGAAACCGGCCCGTCGGCTGAAATGATCACGCCGTTTTTCTCCTCGTCAGAGGAAAGGAAAGCGAAGCTCTCCACCAAGCGCCCTTGCCGCATCGTACGCGCACAGGCCAGCGCAAACAGCGAAAGTGCCGTCAGCGGCGCGTATAAAACGCCGCGTCCCGTAAGCAGCGTTTCCGGGGAAAACAGATAAAAAACATTCGCCGCAAGTACGATGAAAACGGCCGCTAAACAAAAAATGTCTTTTCGGACGCCGTGCGCCGCCGACACAAAAAGCGGGAAAGATGCCAGCAGAGAGACGACGATCAAGCCGCCGCAAAGTGCCGTATACAAAAGCGGGGAAACTTCAATAAGCCCTAAGATCCAAACGCTGGATGTTCCAAACTGTACAGCAGCGAGCAATACGCCGCACAGGGCGCAAAGCGCCGTCAGCACCCGGCTGACCTTTGCCTGCCGAAGCTGGCTGCGAAGCATTGCCAGCACGCCGTCGCGCTGCTTTACCGACACGTATTCATCGTCGCTTGAAAAGATATAAGAAGACGGGGCGCTGTCCAGATCCACATCCAAATGGAAGGGCTTTTCCTCCCGCTTTTCCGGGACGGCCGCCTCTTCTTTTTCGGCTGCTCCTGCCTGATCCAAAACAGGCGCTTCCTGCGGCGCCGCTTCCGCCAAGCCCGCTGCCGGAACATCCTCTTTCTCCAAAGCGGGAAACGCCTCTGTGTCTGCTGGCTCCTGCTCTTTGCTTTCTTCCGGAGGACGGGCGGGATCCAGCACAAACTGTTCCGCCCGCTGCTGCCGTTTGGAGCGTAGCGTCAAAAAAGCTTCCGGCGTCATGCCAAGTACAGGCTCTTCCGCTTCCTCTTCTTCAGCCGGCGCTTCTTCTGACAGCTCGCCGGACAGCTGCACGCGAATCGCCGCCGTCCGTGCTTTTATCGAGTCCTGCTGCATCTTTTGCAGCCTGCGGGTCAAAGAGTTTGTCTGAATGCGCACCTCTTTTTCAATCTCATTCTTTTCCTGCTCCGTAAACAGGCCGCTTGGCTTTTTTAACTCCCGTTCTTTATTCTTTGTCAAAATGTCCCGGATGAGTTCGTCAATCCTGTCCATATCCCCTTTTTCCATAGACGGGGATCCTTTTTCATCCATCGTCACTTTCTGGTCGCGTTTGAGCTCGTCCAAAATCTCATCCGCCGTCATTTTCCTTTCCGCCATCTGCACATCCCCTTCTTGTTGCTGTTAAAGGCGCTGCCGCACTACCTCATACATTAAAATACCCGCTGCAACCGATGCGTTGAGCGAATTGATCTGCCCTTTCATCGGCAGTGTGATCAAAAAATCACAGGATTCCCTCACAATCCTGCTGAGCCCGCGGCCCTCGGAACCGATCACGATCGCCGCCGCTCCGCGCAGATCCACCCGATCGAAACGTTCGCCTTCCATATCGGCACCGTAAATCCAGATTCCCTCTTCTTTCAGCCGACGGATACATGCCGCCAGATTCGGCACGCGCGCAACCTTTACCATGCTTGCCGCACCCGCACTGGTCTTATATACCGCCGCCGTCAGCGAGGCGCTCCGGCGCTTGGGAATGATAACGCCGTCTGCACCGGCCGCTTCTGCCGTACGCAGAATTGCCCCCAAATTGTGGGGATCTGCAATCTCATCCGCCACAATTAAAAAAGGTGCCGTCCCCTTTTGACGGGAAACCTCTAAAAGCTCTTCTATCGTTGCATAATCGGCACAGGCACAGGACGCCACTACTCCCTGATGGTTCACCTCCGGAGAAAGCGCATCTAACTTTTTGCGGCTCACCGTTTTTACCACGACACCCTTTTCATGCGCAAGCGCTTTAAGCTTACCGATGCTGCCGTGCAGTTCCCCTTCCGCAATGTAAATCGTGTCTGGTATGCGCCCGCTGCGCAGAGCCTCCATCACCGCGTTCCGTCCTGCAATCATTTCCTGCTGTGGTATATCCATATCAAAATCTCCTGCCCGCCATCTGCTTTTTTCGCGTCCGGCGCCAATCTTTCCTTTATAACCGGATGTATTGTGTTTATTATAGCACACTCTGTTTTTTCTTTACAAGCGCTGACTTTGAGAAGTTCCTTCCTTTTCATGGTTTTCCGCTTTTTTGACAGCTTTTGCGCAAAAGCAAGTTATACGTATTGTAGTTTTTTAAAAAAGGAATTTTTCACGCCGTGGTGGAAAAGCCTTTCAACATTTCACATTGAAATGTTGAAAACTTCGTTGAAAGCGTGGAAAAGCGCTTTTCCTACGCCATGTTTTCAACATACTCCCCCGGGTTTTTCCCGCAAGCACGCATTACAGTTGGTATAACCTGTCGAGAATGCTTTTTTATTGCTCTCATAACAAAAAAGGTTGTGCCGCATGGCACAACCTTTTTCCTGCCGGGTCTGTCCGGCAACGGATTTTATCAAACAATCGTTACGCAAAGATAGCAAGCAGGACGCCGGCCACTACGGCTGAACCGATAACACCGGCAACGTTCGGACCCATTGCATGCATCAAAAGGAAGTTGGTTGGATTCGCCTCTGCACCTACGCGCTGGGAAACACGGGCCGCCATCGGGACCGCAGATACGCCGGCAGAACCAATCAGCGGATTGACTTTACCCTTCGTAAAGATATACATCAGCTTGCCGAACAAAACGCCGCCGGCCGTTCCAAAACCAAACGCGATCAAGCCGAGCACAATAATCTTGAGGGTCTGCGGCGTCAGGAAGTAATCTGCCGTAGCCGTCGCACCGACGGTCACGCCCAAGAAAATCGTTACGATATTCATCAACTCGTTTTGCGCCGTCTTGACAAGGCGGTCTACCATACCGCTTTCCTTCATCAGGTTGCCGAGCATCAGCATGCCGAGCAGCGGAGCGGCGGACGGGACGATGAGGGAGACGATCAGCGTTACGGCGATCGGGAAGACTATTTTTTCCGTTTTGCTGACCGGACGCAGCTGCTTCATCACAACCATACGCTCTTTTTTGGTTGTAAGCAGCTTCATAATCGGCGGCTGGATCAGCGGCACCAATGCCATGTACGAATATGCCGCAACCGCAATGGAGCCCAGAATGGTCGGCGCCAAAGACTTGGCGACATAAATGGCCGTCGGGCCGTCTGCGCCGCCGATTATGCCGATCGCAGCCGCAAATTCCGGAGAAAAGCCCAGCATAACCGCACCGACAAATGTTACAAAGATGCCGAGCTGTGCAGCGGCGCCGAGCAAAAAGCTCTTCGGGTTTGCAATCAGCGGGCCGAAGTCGGTCATCGCGCCGATCCCAAGGAAGATCAAAGACGGATAGATTCCAAGCTTCACGCCCAGATACAGGTAATCGAGCAAGCCGCCGTTTTGCATGACTTGTCCAAAATCGATTTCCTTGTTTACAAAGTAATCCATATGGAACATTTCCGTCATCGGAAGATTTGTTAAAAACATGCCAAATGCAATCGGCAAAAGCAGAAGCGGCTCAAAGCCTTTTACGATGGCAAGATAAACTAAAACGAACGAGATTGCGATCATCACCCAGTTCTGCCACTGCATGGCGGCGAGACCGGATTCCTGCCACAGATCTGTTATCGTCTGTACAAAGACGTCTATCATACTGTTTTCTCCTTTATTTCTTTACGTGAACCATTACTTAAAAGGGGCGTGTGTTCTCCGCAATGCCCGCGGCGCTCCAAGCGCTCCTTGCCTCTCTTGCACGGCGTACGCTCTTAAGTGCGAAGGATTTTCCGGGTTCCATCATACACGCTACCGCTGCAGAAATGGCGGCGACAATCTCATCGCTGATGCCGTCCTCAACAACAGGGGAAACCGTTCCCTTTTTTACCGCCGGTACAACAGGTGCAGGCGCAGCCTTTTTTTCCGTCCGGCCGCTGTCGCCATTTCCGCCGCTTACTGCGCTGAAAACCTTGCCCATAGCCCAGCAGATCAAGACCAGAATGATCAAAACGGCAAATACCACAACCAGCCCGACCAATACGACCGACCAAGTCTGTGTCCAGTCAATATCTGCAAAATACTCAAACATGACGTTTTCTCCTTTTTAAAAAGATCCCCTCCTGCGCATGTACGCAGAAGCTTTGCTTTTTATTATACTGCATGGTTTAAAAATTTTCAATCGAAAATCCAAACAAAATTAATTTTCTTTACGAATAACAACACGCTCAAAATTCCCTGATAACAACATGCCTTCGGTCTGCGCATCAAGCCCCAGCGCATGGAACCGCTTCAGTTCATCCGTATGGCGCCACATTGGAAAGTCGGTCCCGAAAAAGAAATGCGAAACGCCGAACTTTTCAAAAAAGCGCAGCGCTTCCTCTGGTTTTAAAAACATTAAGGAGCTCGATGTATCCATATAAAGCCGCCCGCCGCGGTAAGTGTCATACGCTTCCTGCCAGCAGCTCCATCCCCCGAAATGCGCGCCGATGCAGACAAGCTCCGGGAAGCGCTCCATCACCCGCGCCAGACGGTACGGCCGCGACCAAGTATAGCGGTGATCGCCTGTGTGAAACAGGATCGGAAGCTTCCCTTCCGCCAATCTGTAGATGGCGTCCGCCCGCGGATCGTCAATATCGAATTCCTGAAAATCGGGATGAAGCTTAATCCCATAAAAGCCGCCTTCCAGTATCCGTTCAAATTCCGCCTCCGGATCCGCCATCAGCGGATGCATAGCGGCAAATGGGATAAATTCCGGATGGCGTTTTGCTTGCTCCGCCAAAAAGGTGTTGATCGCCGTCACCTGCTCCGGCTTTGTCGCAACGGAACAGACGAGGCTTTGTGAAACGTTTGCCGCGCGCATCTCCTCAAGCAGGATATCCGCCGTACCACCGTCATCCATCGGGATGTCGTAGAACGCCCCTATGGACTGTACGGCGCGATCCGCAATTTTTTGCGGAAAGATGTGTGCGTGCGCATCGATTATTTTCATATGCCTTCCCTTTCTTTTATCTGCGGTGATAAGAAACCCGCAGCTTCCTAAAGCGCAGCGCCGCCTTTTCGGCGCCGCCTGTTTTTGTATTTCCCTGCGGGCGGCTTTCCCACAAACCGCACCGCTGTGTTATCCGGTCACATGGCCGGCTTTACTGCCTCTGCCAAAAAGATACCTGCATCCCTCGCAGGCGTCAAATATAATCGTACCGGTAAAGGCAGTATCCGTCCGCCTCTTCAATGGCCGCCTGCGACTGTTCTTGTATTGTGGCAGCATCAAAACGATAGGAGGCAAGGCCGATATAAAGCCGCACCGATGGTTCTGTTACAAAAGCGCGCCATTTTTGAAGCGTCATCGTAAAAGGCTGGATCTCGTGCGTCTCGTCCCAGTATATCTGCGGCATCACATAGTCAAGGTATCCCTCCTTTGTGCACCACAGCGCAAGGTCGGTCGACAGTGTACCCGTATCCGAAACCGGAAGCGTGCTGTCCTTTCGGAAGCCACCTGCCGGGCTTACGCCGAACAAGGCGTCCGGCCGGAGCTCCTTTGTCAAGTCATAAAGCGTTTTGATCAGCTTTGTATTGTTCGCTTTGGCGGATACCGTCGTTTCGCCGAGCGATTCCGGTGACGCCGCATAGAAATAATCGTCCAGATGGATCCCATCCAATGCATAATGGGACAGCAGTTCCCGGACGCCGTCGGCTATCAGCGCCTGTGCCTCGTCATTGGCGGGTTTAAGCCACCAGATCCCGTCTACCTCATACATATAAGTGCTCCGCGCATCTCCCTGATACCACGCGGCCGTACGAAAGCTTGCATCCACCTTTGAAAAATCTGTGCTGCTCATCAGCCGATACGGGTTGATCCATGCGTGGAACGCAAGCCCCTGCGCGTGCGCCTGCTCCAGCAGGACCGCCAAAGGGTCGTAAGGCAGCCCGGTTCCGGCGCTGCCGGATATGGTTTTTGACCATGGATAAACCTCAGACGGATAGATTGCATCCCCAAACGGCCTGACCTGGACAAAAACGGCGTTCCCGCCTTTCTCCTTCACCCGCTGCATCATCGCCGCAGCCTGTGCATGGAACACGCCCTCCGCGCTTCCTGCAAGCTTTGAAATCTCTAAATAGGAGATCCAAACACCCCGCAGCGGCTCGTCCGTATCGCCGGTAACCGTCTGCCCCCCTTGTTGGCCGCTCTCCTCCATATAGGCATGGTTTGCCTGATCGATCCGGTCGAACAGTGATTCGATTGGATCCCCGCTTCCATTGCAAGCAGACAATAAAAAGCAAAGCAGCACCGCTTTTATAAAAAGGCTCGTCCGGTAACGCACAAAATCCTCTCCTTATTCTACCGTGCTGCTGGCCTCAGGTCAAGGTGCACGGCGAAATCTGCAAGGGAAACTCCTTTTGATATGATTATGCTGGAAAGCGATACGTTATTCCGGATCTTTGTGCAAAAAAAGCACGGCAGCTTCTGCTGCCGCACTTTCCTTTTTATTGATGTTCTTTTTCGCGCGGTTCCAGCGGCCGAAGACGCACTTCTTCCAGCTCCTGACGGAACTGTTCAATTATTTCGTCGGTCGTCAGTTCGCTGAATACGGACTTAGCCTCTTTTTTGGCTGCGGCTTTTTCCGCCCTGCTCCCATCCGGAGAGGCGCTTTGCTCCGGCGCTTCGCCCGCCTGTGGCTTTCCTCCTGCAAGGCGAGAGTCAGGCGCCGCCGCGTGCGGTGCAGGAAAATGAGAAGGCTTTCGGGCTGTATCCTCCTCCTGCTGGGTTTTGTCCTCCAGCAGCTCCTGCCCAGGCCCTTCTGTATCCTGCCTGCTTTCCGGCGGCGCGCCTGCGGCATCCAAAGCGGGCGGCTCCTCCAGAGGGACGGGAACATCTGCTGCTTCTGCCTGATCCGCTGTTTCTTCAACCAGATCGATCTGTTCCGCTGTGATTTCGACCGCCTGATTTAACACGCCTTGTTCCGGCCCCGGCCTTTCCGTCAAGCCCTCTTCCGTCTTAGATGCCTCCTGCCCGGTTCTTTCCCGCACACGGCGGCGATGTGTGATAACCGCCGAAATCAAAAGCAGGAAAAGGAGCAGGGCAGCCGGCCCTAATACCATGCTAAAAAAGCCGACCGGCCGGCGGACAAAGTCGATGATTCTCCCAAAAAAACCGATTGCATACGATACTTTTCCTATCACGTCGCTCCCGCTCAAGACCATTTGCTGCGTCCCGTCCTCCATATAGACGTCCAGCATGTACACAGACCCCGCATGCGCTCGAATACGCGCCAAGGCAAACCGTCCGTCTGCCTGCACATCCGCGTCCGCAATATCGCGGCAAAGCACCAGCATCCCATCTTGGTATTCCGTCTGCCTGACAAGCAGCAGATCGCCCGCATATAGGCTTTCAGCGGCCAAATCCTGCCGCAGTGCGGCAAAATGCCAGCCCAATATTTCCGGCGCAGTGCCGTCCTCCACGCTTCTCAAATCAAGCACATTCACCGTGACAGTCAAAGCAATGGAAAGCGTCATCAATACAGCGGACAGCGCCAGCAGGAACCGCAAAAGCAGCGGCAGCTTTTTTTTCTTCCTCACCATTTTCCCCTTCCTCTTCAAACAAGCCGCCGCTTCCCCGGTCTGCTTTTAAGAAAACAATTGCTCTAAAAAGCCGGTTTTTCGTTTGGTGCGCGGCGCCGGGATCCCCTCGCTTTTTACCAAAATGGTATCTTCGCCGATCATCTGGATATCAGACCATGGTATGGTGATATCATTGCCGCGGCCAAGCAGGCCGAAAAGCTTAGGCCTTCCATATACCACAAGCGAGCGGACCTCCGCACTCTCAGAATCAAATATAATATCGTCTACAAAGCCAAGCTTCATTCCGTCCGACACATTGATCAGTTCCTTTTTTCGAAACGATGAAAAATTCGCAGTCATACCGTCATACACCTCTCTTTTGCCTAATACCAGTGTATGACGGGGATAGGGCGATCATTCCTCCCAGAATTTCTGCGAATAGCTGTTGTCAGGATTGTCTTCCCAAACACAGCGCTGCTCCAAAAGCAGGGCTTCCAGCGTTTGACGGATAGGGCGATAGCGCGGATCCGCATAGAGGTTGACGGTTTCATCCGGATCTTTGTACAAGTCAAAAAGCTGCGTCTTATCCGGCTCCAGCTTATAGCGGATCAGCTTGAAACGGTCGTCTTTTACCGCGCGGATCAAATGCGTATAGGCAAAATACAAGGTTTTGCGTCCTCCCGTGCCGTCCTCAATCACACTGCAAAAGCTCTGCCCTTCAACGGACGGCGGCACAGCAAGGCCGCACAGCTCGCAAAGCGTCGGATAGATGTCCATCAAATAGACATAGGCGTCGCGCTGCTGCGAACGGGGAATACCGGGCCCCCGCATAATCAGCGGGACCCGGATGCTGTGGTCGTAGAGGCTTTGTTTGCCCATCAGGCCGTGACGCCCAACCGCCAGCCCATTGTCGCCGGTATAGACGACAATGGTATTTTCAAGCTGCCCTGTGCGCTCAAGCGCCTCCAAAAGCCGCCCGACATTCTCATCGATATGTGAAATCATGGCGTAATAATCTGCAATATGGCGGCGGATCTCCTGTTCGGAGCGGGGATGCGCCGCAAGATTTTCATCCCGATCCTCGCCGATTTTGGGATCGATACCGAAATAAAACGGATGCTCCGGCACAAAATTTGCCGGGATCCGGATTTTTTCCGGATCATACATGCTGCGGAAGCGCTCCGGCATCGTACGCGGATCGTGCGGTGCAAGCAATGCGGTATATAGGAAAAACGGTTCCGCATGGGGCTGTTCGATAAACCGGATGGCTGCATCGGTAAACAGTTCCGTAGAATGCTTTCCGGCCGTAATCCGTTCAGCAATCGTGTCCATTGGATGGTTTGCATGCAAAAAATTCGGTGTGGTCCGCACCACATTTTCATATTTTCCATCCGCATGGTAGCGGTTAACAGGGACGTTCCAATGATCCCACATCCCGCCGAAAAAAATTTCATCGCCGTCGCAGAAGCTGCGGGCAAAAGATTCCGTACCGTTATGCCATTTTCCAATTCCAATGGTACGATAGCCGTTTTCATGGAAGCACTGCCCCATCGTCGTATGGGATTGCGGGATCTGCTCCCCTGCGCCGTACAGATGAAACAGCGTTTTACCGGAATTGATCATCGCACGGCTCGGCATGCACACTGCGCCGGAGGTCCCGCCCGGGATGTGCGCGCCCGGGTAAACGCCGTCCCTTCCGCAACAAGGCGGTCCAGATTCGGCGTCATGATTTCCTCGTTTCCCAACGCATGGATGGTGTCGAACCGCTGGTCGTCCGCTAAAATGAATAAGACATTCGGCTTTTTTTCCATTTACCCTCTCTCCTTTAACAGTTCGTTTAATGATCCCGGATCATCCACAAAAAAGCGGTCTTTTTTGCGGATGGCCTGCACACCAGCTTCAAACGCAGCCTTTGCATCGATTAAATATGCGCTTCCGCCAAGCACGCGGCCCTTTACGAGCGCCGGTTCCGGCAGCAGTTCGGCCAGACGGTCATAGCGCTGCACTAACCCCCCGAAACGATGCGGACGGTACATTTTGCGCGTCAGCTTCCCCCCTGCGTCCCGCAGCGTGTAAAGGCAGTATTTCGGATCAAGCGGATAGGACGCGCGAGCCGCCTCCTCCACGCCGTGCATAAACGTATTCGGCCGCAAACCGCAGCCAAGCATCAAAATCTTCCCTCCGAGCATGGGCAGTTGCATAAAGGGGGAATGCGGGCCGACCGGCGTTTCGTCCAGCTTGTGCCAAACCGTCGCGCCGTAGGCGTATCTTCCCCATGCGCAAACCGAATGCGTAGGATGCATGCTCCGGTACTGTGCATAGCCGGTGCGGAAGCACTCCGGCAGCGCGCCGATACAGCTCTTTGTCAGCTTCACATCAAATACCGGGTTTTCCCGCGTAACCGTCTCATAGGAAAGCGCGGGAACCAAAAGCGTGCCCGACGGCGTCAGCAGTTCCATCAGTGTTTCAATCACTTCTTCCGCGCGCACGCCGGGCGTATCAAGCGCCTTCAGCGATGTATGTATCAAAACGACATCGCCCGGGGCGATGCCCAAACGTTTCAAATCAAGAGCCAGCCGTTCGGTATATTTCATCGAGATCTCCTCCCGTTTTCGCTTTATATCCATTTTACTGAATCGCACATGCTTTTTCAAGAGCACATCCCGTTTTTTCGACAAAAGTACAGAAAAATGCAAACCGGCATACCGGCGGCGCCAGCCTGTTTCGTTTAAGCCCCTTTTCCGCTGAAAACACCGGCAAAGGATATCACCGTTTTTTCCGTAAAGCATCTGTATAAAAACATACTTATACCATATAACATAACATATATTTTCCCTGCTTTTGAAGCTATATTAATAAAGAGAGGTGTATTAAGAATGTCAGGAAATGCGTTAAAGATCACACATAAACCGTTACGCGGAGAAGACGGCTACAAAGTATTTTCCATCCGGATCAAAGCGGGCGTCGCACAGCAGCTTGACGCCCTCGCCGAACAGACCGGGCGCAGCCGCAACGAATTGATCGGCATCATGCTCGAATACGGTTTGGCACATTATGAAATTGAAGAAGAGCGGCATACGTCGGTTTGACGTATGCCGCTCTTTATGCCGTTTTGCAGCTGGTGCGGGACGTGCCGCAGCAGCGCTGTAAAACGGAAACCGCTTTTTAGCCCGCCGCCGGTAAAAAAAGGGAGAAGGCGCAAGCCTTCTCCCTTTCAACGGTCCCAAAGGACGACAGCGCCTGTCTCCCGCGTTTTCGGGACATCGATCAGCCGCTGGTTTTCGCTGCCCCTGAAGCGCAGCGAAATATTCCGCTTTTCCTCCATATATTCCCCGTCTACCAGCACGTCGATCATCGAAAGCATTTCTTCCGTCACTTCACAGCGGGCACGGCTTTGCCCTGTAAGCTCTTCCCAAGTATAGCCGGAAAAAGCCCAGACCGTCTTATCCGGAAGCTCTCGTCTGATTCGGCGCAAAAGCCCGACGAGCTCCCGCTGGTTTGCCGGTTCAAACGGCTCGCCCCCCAGCAGTGTCAGCCCATTTATATAGGAGGGGCGCAGCGATTCCACGATTTCATTTTCTGTTTCTTTTGTATACGGTTCGCCATAGGAAAAATCCCATGTCTCAGGCTGGAAACACCCTTTACAGTGGTGTGTGCATCCTGAAACGAACAGGACGGTCCGTACGCCGACTCCATTGGCGATATCGCATTTTTTAATATTGCCGTACCGCATCAGAGATGAAGCACCCGCTCTTTGATCTCTTGGGTCCGCCCCTGGTTCCAAAACTGCGTGCCGATATAGCCGCAGGTGCGGCGGGCGACGTTCATTTTGCTCTGATCCTCGTTCCCGCAGTTCGGGCAGCGCCACACCAGCTTCCCGTCTTCCTCTACGATCTGGATTTCCCCGTCATAGCCGCAGACCTGGCAATAATCGCTCTTGGTGTTCAGTTCAGCGTACATGATGTTGTCATAGATAAACTTCATCACCTCGAGCACCGCCGGAATGTTGTGCTGCATATTCGGAACTTCTACGTAAGAGATTGCGCCGCCCGGGGAAAGGGCCTGGAATTTGGATTCCAGCCGCAGCTTTTCAAACGCGTCGATCGGCTCCGTGACATGCACGTGATAGGAATTGGTAATATAATTTTTATCGGTGACGCCCGGGATAATGCCAAAGCGGTTTTGCAGGCACTTGGCAAACTTGTACGTCGTCGACTCAAGCGGCGTCCCATAAAGCGAATAATGGATATCCTCCGCCTTGCGCCACTTCATGCACGCATCGTTGAGCGCTTGCATGACCCGAAGGCCGAACGCCTCACCTTCCGGCTCGGTCAATTTTTTGCCTGTGACCTCATACACGCATTCCCAAAGGCCTGCGTATCCCAACGACAAAGTAGAATATCCGCCATGCAAAAGCTTATCGATCCGCTCCCCTTTTTCAAGACGGGCCAGCGCGCCATACTGCCAAAGGATCGGCGCCGCATCGGAACGCGTCCCCTCCAGCCGTTCATGCCTGCACTGCAGCGCCCGATGGCACAGCTCCAGCCGTTCGTCGAGGACTTCCCAGAATTTCTCCTCGTTTTTCCCCTCACGGCAGGCGGAGCAGGCCACATCCACCAGGTTGATCGTCACAACGCCCTGATTAAAACGGCCGTAGTATTTCGGCTTCCCGTTTTCGTCCACATACGGCGTCAGGAAGCTGCGGCACCCCATACAGGTATAACAGTTCCCGTTGCCGTTATCGTCGATCTTAAGCTGCAACATGACCTTTTCGGAAATGTAGTCCGGCACCATCCGTTTTGCCGTACACTTTGCCGCAAGCTCCGTCAGATACCAGTAAGGCGAATCCTCGCGGATGTTGTCCTCTTCCAAAACGTAAATCAGTTTTGGGAAGGCAGGCGTGACCCATACGCCCGCTTCGTTCTTCGTACCCGTAATCCGCTGGTTGAGCACTTCTTCAATAATAATGGCAAGATCCTTTTTCTCCTGCTCCGTCTTCGCCTCATTCAAATACATAAAGACCGTGACAAAGGGTGCTTGGCCGTTTGTCGTCAACAGCGTTACCACCTGATACTGTATTGTCTGGACGCCGCGGTTGATCTCTTCGCGCACCCTTTTTTCTACAAGGGCCGAAACCTGCTCCGGCGTCGCCGAGATCCCGAATTGCTCCATTTCGGAAAGTACCTGTTTGCGGATTTTTTCACGTGAGATCTGCACAAAGGGAGCCAAATGCGCCAGCGAAATGGACTGCCCGCCATATTGGTTTGATGCGACCTGTGCGATAATCTGGGTCGATATATTGCAGGCAGTTGAAAACGAATGCGGCTTTTCGATCATCGTCCCGGAAATAACCGTGCCGTTTTGCAGCATATCTTCCAAATTTACCAGATCGCAGTTATGCATATGCTGTGCAAAGTAATCCGCGTCGTGAAAATGGATAATGCCGTCTTCATGCGCCTTGACAATATCCTGCGGCAGCAGGATCCGCTTGGTCAGGTCTTTGCTGACCTCCCCCGCCATATAGTCGCGCTGTACGGAATTGACCGTTGGGTTTTTATTGGAATTCTCCTGTTTCACTTCTTCGTTGTTGCACTCGATCAAAGAAAGGATCTGGTTGTCCGTCGTATTGGCCACACGGGCAAGGTTTCTTGTAAAGCGGTAACGGATATACCGCTTTGCCGTCTCCGGCGCGCCCTGCAGGATGATATGCGTTTCAACAAGCTCCTGGATTTCTTCTACGGAAAGCGCGCGTCCCATTTCGCGGCAGTGATCCTCTATAACCAAAGATATATAGTCAATTTGGCGGTCCGTCAGTTCCCGTTTCCCCTCGGCCTCGTTATTGGCCTTTTCAATCGCATTTTTGATTTTCTGCCGGTCAAACGTCTCTTCCGAACCGTTGCGCTTAATGATCTTCATAGCGGCGTCTCCTCCCCTGTTTTCTTTCTCATTTTCATTTCTCAATTTCGGCCGTGTATCCATTCTACTACAAGAGCGATCGTTTGACAAGGGGAAAACACAATATCTTGAGAAAAAATATTTCAAGACACCTATATCTTGTGTTCAGTTTTGTCACATCTTTTTCAGGCTGCCTTTTCGATACAGCAAGGCGCATCGCAGGAACGCACGGCGTACACCGGATTATCGCCGGCTGCCGTAAAACAAAAGCCGCCGAACCCTTTCAAAACGGTGTCCGCATGATTAGGCCGCGCCGCAAAATCCCGCCGCCTAAAAATCCCCTAAACCAAATCCCCATGGCCAAACAACAAAAAAGCAGGCACGCGGGAAACAGCCGTTTTCTGCATGCCTGCACTCATTCCGTCTTTTATTCTAGATTGTACCGCAGCTTTACTTCATTTTGGGTGTATACGTGCTTGCGGGGAGGACGCCTCCCGTTTGCAAGCCACTCCGCCTGAAAGAATACGGCGTCGCGCCCTTGCTTGAAGGGCTGCTGGCATACCGTCGCATTGACAATGCCGCGGCGGATATATTCCTTAATATTGTCCGTATCATCGACTGTTATAATGCGGATGCTGTGTACGCGGTTTAAATCGCTTACAGCCCGTATCCCGCCGTCGATGCCGCCTGCGCAAAAATAGAGCGCGCGGATATCCGGGTGTTCCAAAAGCATCTTCCGGGTTTCCTGATATGCCGTCGCGTCGTCGTCATCCGTCTCCGCCACTGCGCGAATCGCCATGCGCGGATAATCCTTTTCACAGACCTCCCGAAAGCCCTGCACGCGCTGGCTGTGGCCAAGTATTTTAAAAGAACCGGTCAGGATGCCGACGGGGACTTCCCCCTCCGTCATCTGTCCCAGCAGCTCTGCCGCTGTCTGTCCGCTTTTGATATAGTTGCAGCCGACAAAGCAAAGCTTTTTCAACCCTGTCACATCCACATTCAGTGTGGATATGGAAACGCCGGCCGCCGCAATCTGGTTTAACCGCGCGATAATGCGGGGATCGTTGATCGGGGTAATAATCAGCGCATGCGGCGGCTTTTCCATCAGCGCGTCAATATGCGCAAGCTGTTCTTCTACCAAAAAGCCGGTCATTTCATAAATATCCACGGCTATGCCGTATGTTTTGGCGGAACGCACGCCTTCTTCAAGTCCGGCCCGCACCTTGTCGAAAAACAGGTTGCCGCCGGAATTGAGCAATACAGCGATACGCATTTTCTTTTTTGAATTGGCGAGCGCCTGTGCCGCGGCGTTCGGCTCATAGTGCAGTTCCTTGGCTATCCGACGCACATGTTCCGCCACTTCCGCGTTGATCCCCGGCCGATTGTTGAGCGCGCGGTCAACCGTCCCCCGGGAAACGCCGGCCTTTTCCGCAATCATCCGTATGGTTACAGCCATCAGAATCCTCTCCTCCGCGTTCAAACCCGCAGTCCTTTTGATATGATTATAACAGCGCGCCGACAAACCTGTCAACTTATACTTTCAAAGAGGACACGCGACAGCGTCATTGAAAAAGAAATGATACAATTTGTTTATATGTATCTATTATATACAAAACGTCTTCATCCGTAAGCCGCGTATGCAGCGGAAGCGTCAGCTCGTTTTCATACTGGCGGTACGCATGCGGAAAGTCCGCGATAGAAAAGCCCATGTCCCGATATGCCGACAGCATCGGAAGCGGCTTGTAGTGGACATTGGCCGCTATCCCCCGTTCTGCCAGCAGGCGGATTGCACGGTTTCGCTGCTGCGCATCGGCGCCTGCAATACGTGTGAGATACAAATGCCCGCTTGAAAGAAAATGTTCGCCCGCATGGGCAAGCGGCAAAATCCCCGTATCTGAAAACGCCCGGTCATACATTGCGATAATCTCGCGCCGCCGCGCAAGCAGGGCGGGATAACGCGACAACTGTACCAGCCCCATAGCAGCGGAAAGATCTGTCATATTGCACTTGTACGCAGGCTTCAAAATGTCGTATTCCCATGCGCCGGGCTCCAGTTTCGCACGCGCGTCTTTTGTCTGCCCGTGCAGGGAGTACGTACGGAACCATTTGTATAATTCATCAGAATCTTTACCATCCGTATTAGAAAATACAACCGCGCCGCCTTCCGCCGTCGTAAGGTTTTTCACTGCGTGGAAAGAAAAACAGCTGAAATCCGCATACGCGCCAGCCCGTTTCCCGTCCCGCTGCGCGCCGAAGCTGTGCGCACAGTCTGCGATAACCGCAGCGCGCCCGATCTGTTCTGCCAATGCATTTTTCGGCTGAAAACGGTGCTTTTCCTGTTCGAGTGCATCCTTTATCGCCGCATAGTCGCACATAACCCCGGCAATGTCCACCGGTATGACGGCCTTGGTCCGGCTGGTCACAGCCGCCGCAATATCCTGCGCCGAAAGATGGAACGAACCGGAAGGAACGTCTACCAGTACGGGCGTTGCGCCGACATGGCAGATCACGCTGGCCGACGCAGTATACGTATAAGCAGAGGTGATCACCTCGTCGCCGGGCCCGATGCCCAGCGCGCGCAGGGCGAGCTCCAGCGCCGCGGTGGCGGAATTCAGGCATACCGCACGATCCGCTCCGCAGTATGCGGCAATTTCTCTTTCGAACGCCGCTGTACGCGGCCCTGTCGTGATCCAGCCCGACCGAAGTGCATCCGCTACTGCGGCGATCTCCTCTTCTGTTATATCCGGCGGTGAAAACGGGATATGCTTCATTGGATAAGCCCCCCGCAGAGCAAAGCGGAAAGCTCCCGCATGTTTTCCGCAAGTGCCGCCGCCCCATTGTCGCAAAGCTCCTGCCATGTGCCGTAACCGTAAAGCACACCAATGCAGTCCATTCCCACCATAGAGGCGCCGATACAGTCAAAGCGGGTGTCGCCTAACAGTACGCAATCCCCAACGGGCAGTCCCAGCAGATCGGCGGCCTTGCGTATAATATAGCCCTTATGCTCCGACTGATCCGCATAATCGGCGCCGCTCACCGCGTCGAAATAGGGGAGAAGGCCTTTGTTTTCCAAAATCTTTTTTGCAAAGACTTCCGGCTTTTTCGTAGAAAGGGCAACTTTCCGGTTTTCCGCCTTCAGCTCCCGCAGAAGGTCGGTCATTCCAGGATATACCTCACATTCAAACAACCCCTTCTCCCGGTAATAGGTGCGGAATAGCGTAATGGCTTTCTGCGTCTGCTCGTCAGAAAAGCCGCATATGCTGCGAAAAGAAGAACCGATAGAAGGGCCGATAAAGCGATCCATCTCTTCCTCCGAAAGCTGGGGAAGCTGAAGTTCCCGGAAGGTATAGCGGATCGCGCCGAAAATCCCCGGCTTTGAATCCACAAGCGTGCCGTCCAAATCAAATAAAATGCCTTTTTTCTCTACAAACGAGCGCATAAAAAGCTCCTTTCCCTGTAAAATCCGCCCACAGCCGCTCAAAGCAGATAGCGGGCGCCGGTCCTTTTAGGCGGAAGGGTTCCAAAAAAGCAGTCCTGTCCTCCTCTTTGCCTATCATGCCCCAAAATTCCGGCTTCAGGCGGCTTTGTTTTAACGGGCCTGTAAAAACCCGGTATTTTCCGGTTTTATTGTAGCACATCCTTCCTTTTAACGCCAGCCCTGTATTTTGCATATCCGCGGCCCGTTTTGCCCAAACTGATAGTATTACGTAAAACAGGAGGCCGTCATGCGCGAACCACGCCGTGAAACACAAGTTTTCATTGTTTCGTTCTGTCTTACCCTTATTACGCTCGGCAGCGTTTTGCTGCTGGCGCTGTTCCTTTTCCGCCTCACATCAGCATCCGACCCGTCCGGGGAGGACGCCGCCCTGCTCCCCTCCGACGTTGTGGAAACCGAGGATCTCTCCATGCTGCTGATTGGATGCGGCTCCCTTGCGGAAGAGCCGCCTCTAATCTGGCTGATCTCATACAGCGGGGATGACGGCTCCCTCGAAATATCCGTCTTGCCGCCGGATACGCTCTGCACATCGGAGAACCGCACCGATACGCTTGCAGGGCACTATACCTACGGCGGTATTTTGGGCCTGCGGCGCGCCGTTTATGCACTGACCGGCTGTCTTCCCGACCGGTATCTCAGATTGGAGAGGGCCGGTATCGCCGCCCTTGCCGACCAGCTCGGCGGCCTTTCCGCGACATTTGAATCCTCTTTCTCCATCGGGAAAGAGGACTTCCTTCCCGGGGAACAGCATCTTTCCGGCCGGAAACTCGCCGTTCTGCTTTTAAGCCAGACGGCAGACGGGCGGAGCGACTGTACAGCACAGGCCGAATGGGGCGGCCGCCTGCTTGATGAAAAGCTGTCCCGCGCCGCAGGGACGGACAGCCTGTTTTTTGACACCCTCTTCGAATATGGGGAGACCAATCTTACACGCTATGACCTTATGCTGCGGCAAGAGCATTTCGCCAAAACCGCAGCGGACAGAAGCATCCGTTTCCTCATATTGGAGGGCACATACGACGCCTCCCTTTTGGCTATGCAGCCGGACGAAAACAGCTTGGAGGAAATCAAGCGGCAGCACGCCGCCCGGCTTTCCTCCGACTCCGGCCAAAGCCCGTAGGGCAGCGCTTTTGCCGCATAAAAAAACAGGGCCGGAGCTATACCGGCCCTGTTTTTTTACCGTCAGCGGTTTACCGCCCGCGCCTTTTCTTTGACTGGACGCGTCCGGTCAAAAAACCGCGCAACAGCATCCCCTTTGACAAACAGCAAAATGCCCGCCGCAAGAACAAAAATGCTGATAAACTGTGAAGTGGAAAGGATGCCGATAAAGCCGCGCTCCACATCGTCGTACCGCAGAAATTCGATCAGGAAACGGGTGACCGCATACCAGCACAGATAAAGCGCCAAACCGCCGTGGCGGGGGCAGCTTTTTTTGTTCGTATAGATCATGAGGATAATAAATATAATCAGGTTGGTTCCCACTTCCAAAAGCTGCACGGGAAAAAGATAGACGTCATGCGGCGCCACCGGGGATGCATTGAACAGCATGCCAAACGGCGGATCCATCGGCATGCCGTAGCAGCAGCCTGCACAAAAACAGCCGATCCGGCCTATCCCATGGATAATCGGGATCGCCGTCACAAGAAGATTTGCATAATCGAACAGCCGAAGGCGGAACTGCCAGCAATAAGCCCATGCGCCGACAACGCCGCCGATCAGGCCGCCATAGAATACAAAGCCGCCGAAGAAAATCCCCGGGTTTGTAAACAGCAGGGAAAAATCCGAAAACAACGTCCCGAGGTTCTGGATGAAATACAGAAGCTTTGCGCCGATCAGCACGCCGATCATCGCGTACAGCATCAGATACAAAACATCCGAAAAATCCTTTCCCTCCTTGGCCGCGCGGCGCACCCGCAGCCATGTCACAAAGAAAGCAAGGCCAATTCCAATCAGCGCACAGATCCCATACATTGGGATCTCACGGCCGAACAGCTGGATAGATGGAAGCATATAGGAAACTCCTTTAACTCAAATCAGAAACTTAAAAAAAGAAGGGCACACGCCCCGCGTATGCCCTTCTTCATCCATTCTTTTAGCGGATCCACAGCAGGAAAGCATGCAGATGTTTTCCTGCTGTATAAAACGGGTGCACAGCCTCTTTTGCCGGCTGTCAAAAGCCGCGGCGGAATGCGCAAGCCGTCCCGCAGGGATCCGGAGATATTACATGTACGGAACAAGCGCGCAAGCGGTGCAGGCAGTCGGGATTGTGCAGGCAAAGAACATGATGCCGCCGATTGCCAGGCCGATAATGGACAAAACCAAACCAGCCGTGTTCATACCGCCTACAAAGCCCTGCTTTTTCGCCTTAATAGACAAAATAATGCCGACAATGCCGGCCGCGATGCCCAGAAGGCCGCCCATCCAAGAAAGCACAAGCGAAACGATGCCGCAGACAAGAGCGCCGACCGCAAGGCTGTTACCGGGCTGATGGCCGGGGGTCTGCGGGTACATCGGCGGCTGCGGATAGTTCGGCGCCTGCGGCGGCTGATACTGCGGCTGGCTGTCCTGCTGAGACTGCTGGTTGTTCGGGTACTGTTGATTATCCATAAATGAAACCTCCTAAAAATATGACTTGCCGTTTCCGGCACATATTTTTAATAATACAAACTGGGGTTAGACGCAATGCAGCCGGCGCAACCAAACAAGCTGATGCATGCGACAAAAACAATGCCGCCAAGCGCTGCGCTGATGATCGACATAACCAGACCGGCTGTATTCATGCCGCCCACATATCCCTGCTTTTTGGCATTGACGGAAAGGATGATGCCCACGATGCCCACGATCAGGGAAATAATCGCGCTGATGCCAAACCAGACAAAAGCAAGACCAATGATACCGCAGACAAGGGAGCCGACTGCAAGGCCTTTTCCCGGCTGCGGACCCTGCGGATACATTGGACCCTGCGGGTACATCGGCGCCTGCGGCGGCTGATACTGGGGCGGCTGGTATTGCGGCTGCTGCGGCTGGTTGTACTGCGGCGCCTGATACTGCTGATTATTATTCGGGTACTGCTGATTATCCATGATGAAACCTCCTGATGAATGTATACTCACAAGCTTTGGGTGCAAAGCGTTGTTTTGATACCAAAGCCCTCGATTTGACCGGATATCCGGTATTCTGAGAACTTCTATACAGTAATAATATAAAGGATGGCAGGACAGATGTCAAGCGTTTATGAGTATTTTATGAATAAAATGTGTAGAAAGAAACTTTTTCTCGGTGCGTCTTGTCACTTGACTTTAAAAAAAAAGCGTGTTATGATGGACAAAACGTTGATGAGGGAAGCACGCGCCGAATACGGCTGCAGAGAGGAAGCCCGCCGGCTGAAAGGCTCCCGCCCAAAAAGCGCGACCGCTACCGCCCTCGGAGTGCGCGGCAGCCTTTGTGCGAACCGCGCCGGGTACGAAAAGCCGCCCGTTACAGCGGTTTATGAGAGGCCGGGCTTCCCGGCAATAAGGGTGGAACCATGGGGCTTTATACGCTTCATCCCTGTTTTAGCAGGGATGAAGCGTTTTTTACTGCCCGCCATCCATGCGTCTTCGTCCCGCTGCCCCCTGCAAGAGAAAACGAAAGGAAGGAAAACAAGTATGAACATCACTTTAAAAGACGGCAGTGTCAAGACATACGATGCACCGGTTTCTGCCGCCGACGTCGCCAAAGACCTCAGCGCAGGGCTTTACAAGGCCGCCTGCCTTGCAAGGATCGACGGGGAGCTCTGCGACCTGCGCACCGTAATGGACAAGGACTGCACGCTCTCTATCCTGACCTTTGACGACCCGGACGGAAAAAAAGCGTTTTGGCACACCTCCTCGCATATTTTGGCCCAGGCTGTCAAACGGCTTTACCCGGATGTGAAGCTGGCCATCGGTCCGGCTATAGAAAACGGCTTTTATTACGATTTTGATGTAGAAAAACCGTTTTCCCCAGAGGATCTCGAGAAAATTGAAGCCGAGATGAAAAAAATCGTCAAAGAGGGGCTTCCCCTGCACGCTTTCACCCTTTCCCCGGAAGAGGCGCTCAAAAAGCTGTCCGAGATGGGCGAGACGTATAAGGTGGAACTCTGTGAAGAGCACGCCTCGAAAGGGGAGCCGATCAGCTTTTACGAACAGGGGGAATTCGTTGACCTCTGCGCAGGCCCGCACCTGATGACGACGGCGCCTGTAAAGGCAATCAAGCTCACCTCTTCCACCGGCGCATACTGGCGCGGAAGTGAAAAAAACAAGATGCTTTGCCGGATCTACGGCGTCACGTTCCCTAAGGCGTCGGAGCTTACGGAATATTTAAACCGTATCGAGGAAGCCAAAAAACGCGACCACAGGAAACTTGGCAGGGAGTTAAAGCTTTTTGCGCTGATGGAAGAGGGCCCCGGCTTTCCGTTTTTCCTGCCGAAGGGCATGGTTTTAAAAAATACGCTGATCGATTTCTGGCGGCAGATCCACACGCGTGAAGGCTATGTGGAAATCTCTACGCCGATGATGCTCAACCGCAGCCTGTGGGAGACCTCCGGCCACTGGGACCACTATAAAGAGAATATGTACACAACGGTGATTGATGACACCGATTTTGCCATTAAACCGATGAACTGCCCCGGCGGAATGCTTGTATATAAAACGGAACCCCGTTCCTACCGCGACCTTCCGCTGCGCATGGGTGAGCTCGGCCTTGTCCACCGCCATGAAAAATCCGGCACGCTGCACGGTTTAATGCGCGTGCGCTGCTTTACACAGGACGACGCGCATATCTTTATGACAGCGCAGCAGATTACGGATGAAATCAAAGGCGTTGTCCGGCTGATTGACGAGGTATATACCTTATTCGGATTTAAATATCATGTTGAGCTTTCTACAAAGCCGGAAAACAGCATTGGCAGCGACGAGGACTGGGAAATGGCAACCAACGGCTTGATCGAGGCGCTGGATGAACTTGGGATGGATTATTTGGTCAACGAAGGGGACGGCGCTTTTTACGGCCCGAAGATCGATTTCCATCTGGAGGACTCTCTGGGAAGGACATGGCAGTGCGGCACAATCCAGCTCGATTTCCAGCTTCCGATGCGCTTTGAGGCAGAATATACCGGCGCAGACGGCGAAAAGCATCGCCCGATCATGATCCACCGTGTAGTATTCGGTTCCATCGAACGGTTTATCGGTATCCTGATCGAACATTTCGCCGGCGCATTCCCGCTGTGGCTGGCGCCGGTACAGCTGAAGGTGCTTCCGATCAGCGACCGCCACCACGCATATGCAAAAGAAGTCTGCGATTACTTTACGCAAAAGGGCTTCCGGGTGGAAGTGGATAACCGCAGTGAAAAGGTGGGCTTTAAAATCCGCGAAGCGCAGCTTGAAAAGGTGCCTTATATGCTGATCGTCGGCGATAAAGAGGTTGAAGCCCGGACTGTCGGCGTCCGTTCCAGAAAAAGCGGCGATCTCGGCGCGCTTGCCTGGGACAGTCTGTGCGAACAGCTGCAAGAAGAGGTCCGCACAAAAGCGATCCAATAAAACAAACGGCGAAAGCCGGAAAAGGGAAAAGCGCACCGCAGGGCGCGCTTTTCCCTTATACCAAAATATATCCGGAAAACAAGGAGGATCTCCACGAATGAATACGGTCTTGTTCGATTTAGACGGCACTTTGCTGCCGATGGATCTGGAGGGCTTTATGCAGGCCTATTTCGGTGCAATCGGAAAAAAGGGGGCGGAAAACGGCTATGACCCAAAGGAGCTTGTGGCCGGCGTTTGGGCCGGCACCAAGGCCATGATGAAAAACGACGGAACACAGACAAACGAATCCCGTTTCTGGGACACGTTCGCTCAGGTAATGGGGGAACGCGTCCTTTCCGACCGGGATATGTTCGAATCCTTTTACGAAAATGAATTTTGCCGGATTGGCGACACCGTAACGCCTGATCCCAGAGCAGACCGCTGTGTAAAGCTTCTGCGCCAAAAAGGCTATTCTGTCGCTCTCGCCACCACCCCTCTGTTCCCTAAAAAGGCAACGCTGGAACGGATGCGCTGGGCCGGGCTTTGTCCAGCGGACTTCGCCCTTGTCACAACCTACGAAGATTACCACTTTGCCAAGCCCTCGGCCGGCTATTTTCAAGAGGTTCTGCAAAACCTCGGGAAATCGCCTTCCGACTGCCTGATGGTGGGCAATGATATGGTCGAGGATATGGGGGCCAGCCAGATCGGGACGGATATCTTTTTCCTTACCGATCACCTGATTAACAAAAGCGGTGCAGAAATAGCCTCCTATCGGCATGGCGGCTTTGACGATCTGCTGCGCCTTATCGATGCACTGCCGGATGTGGAATAAAAAGGGGGAAGCCATGCGTATTTATATTGCAGGGTTCGATGTCTTCCGCAAGGATGCGGTGGAATACGGCATCTCTTGCAAAAATCTCTGCGCCTCGCTTGGGATCGGCGCGCTTTATCCAATGGATAACGAGGCGGAGGATGCGGCAAATATTTTCCGCGGGAATTTGGCTTTGATAGACGCCTGTGACGCGGTCTGCGCAAACTTAAACCCCTTCCGCGGGGACGAACCCGACAGCGGCACTTGTTTTGAGCTTGGCTATGCATATGCAAAAGGGAAAAAGCTGTATGGCTATCTCTCTGATCCGCGCGCTTTGCGTGATAAGCTTGGCGAGACAGACGGCTGCGGCTTTGCTGTTGAAAATTTCGGCCTGCCGGTCAACCTCATGCTGGGTGTCCCGGTAAAGCTGGTGACGGGCGGTTTCGCTGCATGCATACGCGCCGCCGCATTGGACTTTGGCCTTATAAAGGAGGCGGACGGATATTGAAACTGGTCGTGCTCGATAGTTATACGGCGGTCTCCACCGACCTGTCGCTTGACTGTTTCAAGCCGTACTGCGACGAGATGACCGTTTACGAACGCACCCCGCCGGAAGAAGTCGCCGCCCGCATCGGCGATGCTGAAGCGGTTCTGATCAATAAAACCGTTATAACTCGCCGTATTTTCGAACTCTGCCCGCGCCTTCAATACATAGGCTTGTTCGCCACCGGCTACAATATAGTGGATATCGAAGCGGCGAAAGAACACGGCGTTGTTGTCTCAAACGCGCCGGCCTACTCCACGAACGCAGTGGCCCAGCTGACCTTCGCTATGATTTTGCATTTTTATTCGCTCGTTTCTTCCCATGATGCGCGCGTGCACACAGGCGAATGGACAAATTGCCGCGATTTCTGCTTTTACGACCCGCGTATCCGCGAGCTTGCCGGAAAAACCATCGGGCTTATCGGTTTCGGCAATATTGCAAAGAAGGTCGCACAGCTCGCACAGGCTTTTGATATGCCTGTGCTGGTCTGGTCCCGTACTCAATATCCCGAATACGAAAACCAGATGCTTCGTTTCGTGCCTTTTGAAACCCTTTTGCAAAACAGCGATATTGTCTCCCTGCACTGCCCTCTGTTCCCCTCGACATACCATTTGATTGACCGGAGCGCCGTTGCACAGATGAAGGCGGGCGCACTGCTTGTCAATACGGCGCGCGGCGCAGTTCTCGACGAACAGGCTGTAGCCGACGCCTTAAACAGCGGACATTTATCCGGGGCCGGTATCGATGTAGCCGAAAAAGAACCCATCCCCGGCGACAGCCCGCTGCTCTCTGCCAAAAACTGTGTTATCACGCCGCATATCGCTTGGGCGTGCCGCGAATCGCGCGAGCGCCTGATCGAAACGGTGCTGGACAATTTTCAATCGTTTTTGGCTGGGAAGCCTAAAAACAATGTCGCCAAATAGACACGTATGGAAAAAGGGATTCCCGCAGAAGAATCTTCTGCGGGAATCCCTTTTACTGCATGAAGGCTTTTTATTCAATTGCGATCCGGGTCTGCGCCGGAAGTTTTTTCTCTTCCTCTTTCGGGAACGACAGGCTCAGTACACCGTCCTCGTATTTCGCATGGATATCCTCCGGCCGCACCTCGCCTACATAGAAGCTCCTTGCGCAGCTTCCGCTGTAGCGCTCCTGACGGATATATCTCCCTTCCTGCTTATCCTCCTTATCCAGCGACTTTTCTGCGCTGATCGTCAGATAGCCGTCTTTTAAGTCGATGTGGACGTCTTCTTTCTTAAAGCCCGGCAAATCAATCGCCAGATCATAGCTGTTTTCCGTCTCTTTCACATCCGTTTTCAGCAGGTTCTTCGCATTTTTCCCGTAAAGCGG
>ERZ1090880.283-NODE-283-length-29199-cov-7.988265_pt1 | contig 29199 bp, 24 predicted proteins | sample MGYA00478471_ERZ1090880 | MGnify/ENA primary metagenome ERZ1090880 (study PRJEB33644, sample SAMEA5815734) | chicken gut metagenome | biome: Chicken; feature: Gastrointestinal Tract; material: Caecum | place: Ireland | collected 2019-01-01 | study: A study of the... | reverse complement strand
TGAACCACAAGATCCTTAGTCTTGCGCGTCTGCCAGTTCCGCCACGACCGCATCTCGCTGACAGCTTTGTTATTGTACCGCAAACAAAATCAAAAGTCAAGTTTTTCCATAGAAAATTTCGTAATTTTTCCGAAATTTTGCAACTTTTTTTATATATTCCTGCGTCTCGGGATACGGGATCTTCCGAAGGACGATGCCATCCGCAGAAAAGTCGGAATTTTTCAGCCATGAACGTACCTTTCCCTCCCCCGCGTTGTATGCGGCGAGCGCAGTTTCGAGTACGGTAAACCGTTCGATCAGATATTTCAGATACATACACCCGACCGAAATATTATAACTCCCTTCCTTCAGCCGCGCACTTTCGAATGCGATCCCTTGCCTGGTGCAGATAAATTCCGCAGTCGCAGGTCTGATCTGCATGAGTCCGACGGCGCCCGCACGGCTCACGGCGTCCTCGCGGAAACTGCTTTCCGCTTTGATCACGGCATAGACGAGCGCGGAAGGCAGTCCGCTTTTCTGAACTTCCTCCGCATACGGCCGCGGATAGGTCGTCCGTACGAGGAGAAACCCGAACGCTGACGCAAAAAAGATGCAAATACAGACGATAACGGCGCGATAGACTTTCATACTTTAGCAGTATGCGCCGATCGCGCCGTTCTTTCTCTTTTATGACGACTGCGGAAGAATTTGTTTGAGAATTATCCCGAGCTGACGGCTCAATGCCTCCCTATCCCCATTGTTTTCAATGATATGACAGGTTTTTTCGCTGAGCCGTTCCGGAGGGAACTGCTCTCTCATGCGGGCGGTCACCTCTTCGGGCGAAAGCCCGTCCCGTGCCGAAACGGCGGCGATCCGAGCCGACGCATCGCGCCGCACGGCGATCACTTCGTCAAAGAGGCTCTCATATCCCCCTTCGAAAAGCAGAGGGACTTCGGCAAACGAAATCCCGCCCGCCTTTTCCATTTCCCCGATCAGGGTACGCATGATACGCGGGTGAGAAAAATCGTTCAGGCGAGCAAGCGCGCCGCGATCAGAAAAGACCTTTTTAGAAAGCAGTTCTTTACTGATCCTGCCGTTTTCCGTACAATCGGGAAACAGTTTTCCCAAGGCGGCACAATACTCTGCGTTACGCCAAAGCGTACGACTGATTTCGTCGCAGGAAAAGACGGCGTATCCGTATTCTCTGAGCAGCGTGCAGACAAAGGACTTCCCGCTCCCGATGCCGCCTGTTACGGCAATCTTTTTACTTTGCGTCATACCAACTCTTTCCGACGGAAACATCCGCGATCAGCGGGACATCCAGCCTTATCGCCGCCTCCATTTCTTCTTTCAGCATTTTTTTTGCGTACTCCGCCTCGCCTTCCGGAGCGTCGAGCACAAGCTCGTCGTGCACCTGCAAGACAAGCTGCGCGCGGGATCCGTCTTTTTTCAGCCTGTCGTGTACACGGAGCATGGCGATTTTAATGATGTCTGCAGCGCTGCCCTGCAAAGGCATGTTCATGGCGGCGCGCTCTCCGAACATCCGCTGGTTATAGTTTCCGGATTTGAGCTCCGGGATAAACCGTTTGCGTCCGAGCACCGTTGTAACGAACCCGTCCTCCTTGGCGCGGCGGACGTTCTCCTCCATATAAATCTTCACCTCGGGGTGCGCGGCAAAATAGGCGTCGATATACCGCTGCGCCTCATCGGGCGGGCAGCCGAGATCTTTTGCCATACCGAAAGCGCTCATGCCGTAAATGATGCCGAAATTGATCGTCTTTGCCCGCCGGCGCATGGAGGGCGTAACTTCCGCAAGCGGCGTATGAAAAAGACGCGCCGCCGTTGCCGCATGGATATCTTCGCCCGCCCCGTATGCCTCGCGCAATGCCTTACACCCTGAAAAATGCGCCAGAAGACGCAGTTCGATCTGGGAATAGTCCGCGTCGATGAGGATATTCCCTTCGCGGGCAATAAAAAGTTTCCTCAGTTCTCTGCCCATCTCCGTACGGACGGGAATATTCTGCAGGTTCGGATTCGCGCTCGAAAGACGCCCGGTCGTCGTCATCGTCTGATTGTACGTCGTATGCACGATGCCGTTTTTCACGAGGGGGCGGATGCCGTCCACATAGGTCGACTGAAGTTTCTGTACCTCTCTGTATTGCAGGATAAGCCGTGCGATCTCATGATCCTCGGCAAGTTTTTCCAGAACCTCCGCGCTCGTTGAATATCCGCCGCGAATGTTCTTTTTAACACCTTTGGCGCTGTATCCAAGCTTTTCGAACAGCACTTCGGAGAGCTGGAACGGAGAATTCAGATTAAAGGGCGCAACGCCTGCAATTTCAAAAATGCGTGCGGAAAGCTCTGCCATCGCACCCTTGAATTTTTCCGAAAAAGCAGAGAATTTGTTGATATCCACCCTTACGCCCGTGCGCTCCATTTCAAAGAGCACCTGCGAGAGCGGAAGTTCCAGTTCACGGTAGAGTTTCTCCTCCGCCGTGCCGCGCGTCTGTTCCAGCGCATCGCGGTATGCGCGTGCAAGCGCACAGGCGCAGCAGTCCTCCGGCATGGAATAATCCTGCGCAAACGCTTTCGCCCCCGAAGGCCGCAGGTTGGAATCGATAAGATAACGCAGGAGCGTAACATCCTCCACGCGGCACGACATCGCGATCCCTGCCCCGTCAAGAAGGTGCGCGATTGCCTTGTAATCGGCAAGAACGGCGAGTTTATCCCGCTGAAAAAGCGCTGTCAGCAGCGGTTTGAGCTCTTCCAGGAAAAATCCGGGTTCAAGAAAGTTCGTACGCAGCGGGAACAGATACTCTTTTCCGTCGATTGCAAGGTGCAGTCCGTCCGATTCCACACACAGAGAAAACTCCGTGCATGCCTCGGCATCCTTTACGCGGTCGTTGAACTCGTCCGACGTACAGGTATGGCATGTCAGTTCGTATGCCTGCTCTTTCGGGAAATATTCACTTCCGACCAGCGAACGGAATTCAAGTTTTGCAAACGACCTGCGCGCCTCCTCGGGGAAGGGAATGCGAAGCATGCAGTTTTCCAGCGAAATATCGAGCGGGACATGCGTATCGATCGTCGCAAGCGTTTTTGAAAGACGCGCCTCCGCCTCGTGCTCCGTCAGTTTTGTTTTCAGCGACGCGGAACATTCGTCGAGATGGGCGTACACACCGTCAAGATCGCGGTAAGACTGCAGCAGCGAGAGCGCGCTTTTCGGACCGATCCCCTTCACGCCCGGGATATTATCGGAACTGTCACCCATCAACGCCTTGAGCTCGATGACCTGCCACGGCTCGATACCTTCGTGCTCCGTAAAATTATCCTTTGTGAGGCGTATAAGATCGCTCACGCCGCGCTTCGTAAAGCAAACGCTCACGTGTTCGCCGATGAGCTGATAGGAATCTCTGTCGCCCGTATAGATAAGGGAATCGACGCCCTCGAATTTTTTAGAGAGCGTTCCGATGAGATCGTCTGCCTCGTACCCCTCTTTTTCAACGATACAGATATCCATCGAACGGAGCAGGTCTTTCAGAACGGGCACCTGTACGACAAGTTCTTCCGGCATAGGTTTACGCGTACCCTTGTAATCAGGATATAATTTATGGCGGAAGGTCGGAGCATGCAGGTCAAACGCGACGGCGATGTATTTCGGATTTTCGTCGTCGATGATCTTTAAGAGCAGTTTGACGAAACCGAAAATGCCGTTCGTCGGGAGTCCGTCTTTTGTTGTAAATACGCTCATTGCATAAAATGCGCGGTTCAAAAGGCTGTTGCCGTCGATGAGAACAAGTTTATCCATATTCTTATTGTAACACGCCGCGCAGTTTTTTGCAAGGAAATCGCAAAAATCGCTTGCCTTTTCCATATAATTATACTATACTAATATAGCTTTTTGCCGCTGTGGTGGAATTGGCAGACGCGCTGGACTCAAAATCCTGTGGTAGTGATACCGTATCGGTTCGACCCCGATCAGCGGCACCATCTAAATTCGGTCATTTTTGAGCTGTTTCGCTTAAAAATGGTCGTTTTTTTTCTTTTTTTCAGCAAATTGAAATATATAGCATCATTGAAATTATATTTTGCATGGAGCGGAACATGATCATAAATGTCGGTGCAAGAACGGATATTGTAAACCATTACGGCGCGTGGCTGTTGGAACGGTTCCGCAAGGGCTTCGTCTTTACGCGCAATCCCCTCTTTCCCAATCGCGTTACGCAGTACGAGCTCTCTCCCGACAAAGTTGACGCCGTAATATTCTGTTCCAAAAATTATGCTCCGATGCTCGGTACTCTGCACGAAATAACCGATAGCTACCGCACCTACTTTCATTATACGATCACTGCCTACGGGAAGGATGTGGAACCGAACGTTCCCGATATCGACGCGAGCATACGAACGCTGAAAGAACTCTCCTCCCTCATAGGCAGAGAAAAACTCGCCTGGCGGTACGATCCCGTCCTGCTTACGCACGCCTATACCGTCGAAAGGCATATTCAGACGTTCTCTTATCTCTGCGAGCACATCGCCCCATACGTCTCGCGCTGCATTTTCAGCTTTGTGGAGATGTATGCAAAACTCGCGCACAATATGCCGGAACTCATCCCTTTAACACATGAACAGAAAAATGCGCTTGCAAAAGCCTTTGCGGAGACCGCAAAGAGATATAACCTGCCCATCCAGACTTGTTCCACGCGCGATACGTTTCCGCAGTATGGGATCGCGGCGACGGGATGTATCACATTAAAGACGCTCGGCGAGGCAAACCGCTGCATCTTCCGCGACGTAAAACATAACGGACTGCGGCGCGGCTGCCTTTGCATCGAAAGCCGGGATGTAGGCTGGTATGATACCTGCCCGAACTTCTGCAAGTATTGCTACGCCAACAAATCGGAGGCGGCGGCGCGGGAGAATATGCGCCAACACGACGTACATTCCCCGTTGCTGATCGGGCATCTCAACGACGACGATGTGCTGATCAAGGGAAACCAGACAAGCTTTTTGAAGAGCGACGGTCGGCAGATCTCTCTTTTCGATCTGTAAAAAAGCTGCGGACAAGATTTGTCCGCAGCTTTTATTTTGTGAGTTTTGCTACAAAGAATCCCTCGTAGACCTGCGTAGGAAGGATCGTCGCCGTACCTTCGCGTGAAGGCAGACGGGGTATTTCCGAAGGTATATCCGCTGTAAGAAGTTTTGCGCCGAGACGGAGCGCTTCGTCGATCGCGCCCTCGTTTTCCTCTTTGAGCAGCGAGCAGGTCGAATAGACGAGCGTACCGCCTTTTTTCAGGAGACGGATCGCTTTCCCGATCAGTTTTTTCTGCGCTCTGACGCATTTTGCAAGATAATCTGCGGAGAACCGTATGCGCGCCCCTTCTGTGATCGTACCCGTTCCCGTACAGGGCGCATCGAGCAGGATCTTATCGAAACGCAGGAAATCATCGAGCATGAGCGCGTCCGTTCTGACGGCATTGACGCGCGAAGCCCCCTGACGGGACAGATTGAACTGCATGCGCGCAAAGCGGGCGCCGTCACGCTCGCATGCCGTGATAAGCGCCTTTCCGCCGGAAAGCGCCAGAAGTTCCGTCGTCTTCCCGCCGGGAGCGGCTGTCATATCCAGAACGTTTTCGCCCGCCTGCGGATCCAGCACCAGAGGCGGCAGCATGGATGAAAGGCTCTGCAGATAGAGCCCGCCGTCCGCATAGAGCAGCAGGTGCCGCACGTCCTCCTCGTCGGCAGACGGGAGAATAAAGGCATCCGAATACCATGCGGGGCGCTCGAATACAATTTCGTTACCTGTAAGCACCGCTGCAACTTGCTCCGCAGTCGTTTTAAGCGTGTTGGCACGCAGCGTGACGGCACGTTTTGCGCCATATCCATGCAAAATATCGGAAAAAAGCGTCCCGTAGGACGCTTCAAGTCTGTTTTTCAGCTCTTCGGGAATCATTTGATCTCTGCGACCCATTCTTTTACGTCGCTCTCCTCCGTCACCTGAACGCCCTCGTTAAAACGTATGCTCAGGACAGGCGAAACTACTGCGCCTCGGAGCGCCTTTCTGAAATCGCTGGGCGTGTGACCGAGTTCGCCGCCGTTCGTCGTAAACGGATAAACTTTTTTGCCCTTCCATCTGACAGTCGACATGAATTTTTTGACGGCAGGCGCGTAAGTATACCACCAGACGGGAGTGCCGATGATGATCGTATCGTACTCGTTTGCATCGTAAGTGAGCGGCGCGATCTGCGGCATATAACCGCTTTTCACTTCCTTTTCTCCGAGTCCGACAAGCACGTCGTAGTCATCGGGATACGTCTTTATCGTGCGGATCTCCATCAGATCTGCCCGCAGAGTCTGCGCAATGCGCTTTGCGACCGCGCGCGTGTTCCCGCTCAGCGAATAATATACGACCAGCTTTTTCATCACTCCGCCTCCCAACTGTTCTGATATTATTATATCATGGATCTGCGAAATTGTAAATATCGAAAAAAGAAAAAATGCCGCCTGAAACGACATTTTTTTATAAATATACAAAAAATATGCGATAACTCCGCGAGACATCGACCGATCAGTAGAACGTCGCAAGTTCCTGTTCGGGCGGGGCGCTGTATTCGATCTTACTCGCTCTGAGAACGGGACCCTTCTGCCCGTAGATCGGATGATAAGCGATCTCGATTTTTGCCGTAAGTCTGACCCAGTCGCGCGTACGGAAAGGCAGATTCACATTGTGCAGACATACAAGCCCGCTGTAAGCGATATCCGCCTCGCAACAAGTCATGATATGCCGCCCGACGACGATCGTGCCCGGTTTCATCTTCTTGTCGACGGCAACAAGCCCCTTGAAGCGGACTGTCTTGCCGCGATATTTCTCCGTCTCCTCCACAAGATCGCGGTAAAAGAAGGCGTAATCCTTATCCTCGATCTCGATGACGGGAGCGTCGATATCGTACGGGAGCGGATCGATGATCTCATCGTATTCTGCCTTCCCGCCGAGATATTCATAGACGATACCGGGACGGCGCGTCATACCGCGGACGATCTTGTGATACTCCTCTTTCGAATATTCCCCGCGAAAACGGTTAAAGACGACCATATCGGCGTACTGAACCTTGTCGAATACGAGCTGGCGCATATTCTTGTTGTATTGCAGAAATGTCGTTGCGTCAAAGAACGTCATCACCTGCGCGATCGCCCAGCCCTCCGGCATGGCGTCAAAAAATTTCTGCAATTCCAGCATGCCGTTATATTCGACGCACACGCGCTCCACGCGGTACTTTTCCTGTAATTCTTCCAGTTTTTCGGGCGTCATTTCCTCGGGATCGAGAAAAGCGACCTCAAAATCGCGTACGGCAAAACGGGAGGTGTCATACTCCTCCTCGCCCTCCTCCAATACGAGCAGCAGCGTGCGTTCGCCCGAATCGAACCGCTCGTCCTCAAAGGTCTCCTGTATGAACTTCGTCTTTCCGGATTCCAGAAATCCTAAAAAGAGATAGACGGGAATTTCCTGTTGTTCCTGCATAATTTAACCCAAAAACAAAGTTTGAAGCGCATCTTCATCGAGTTTGCAGCCGATCACACAGAGCCTGCCCGTAACGGCGGCAGAGCCTGTGCGCACATCCGGTTCCCCGGGAACATAGTCAAAGTGATACCAGACGTCTCCGCCGTCTACAATACCCTTTGCACGGAGCACTTGTCCGAATTTTCCGGAAGCGAGCGCCGCAAGTTTCTTCTCGAGATCTTCTCTGGTGAAAGATTTACCCGTCTCGACGCCCCAGCTCGTGAAAACTTCATCGGCATGATGATGGTGCTCATGTTCGTCGCCGTCGTGGTGATGGCAGCAGTGCTCGTGCTCTTCGTCGTCGTGATGGTGATGGCAGTGCTCATGTTCTTCGCCATCATGATGATGGCAATGCTCATGCTCTTCGCCGTCGTGGTGATGGCAGCAGTGCTCGTGCCCTTCATGCGTTTCGTGCGCAAGACGTTCAAGCTCCGCAGCAAGACTGTCTTTCTTTTCGATCGCGGCAAGGATATCTGCGCCTTTAAGCTCCGTCCAGTCCGTCGTGACGATAGTCACATCTGTATGCTCGCGCAGCAACGATACCGCCTCTGCAACTTTTTTCTCGTCGCCCGTATGCGAAAGGACGATGCAGCTTGCATTTTCCACCTGATCGAGGAAAAATTCGCCGAAATTTTTCAGATACATCTTGCATTTTTTCGCATCGACGACGGTGCAGAACGCATTGAGCTGCGCATCCTCCACGCCCGCGCGCTGAACGGCGCGGATGACATCGGAGAGCTTTCCGACGCCGGAAGGTTCTATGACAATGCGGTCGGGTGCGTATTTTGACGCCACTTCCTTGAGCGCTTTTGCAAAATCACCCACGAGCGTACAGCAGATGCACCCGGAATTCATCTCGGTGATCTGGATCCCGGCGTCCTGCAAAAAGCCGCCGTCCACGCCGATCTCGCCGAATTCGTTCTCGATAAGAACGACCTTCTCGCCCTTGTAAACTTCCTGAATGAGTTTTTTGATGAGCGTCGTCTTGCCTGCGCCCAGAAATCCGGAAAAAATATCTACCTTGATCATGAAAAAGCACCTCTTGTTTTCTATCCTACATTATATACCCGCGTACGCATAAAATCAAACGCACGCGGGTAAAAATTATATTCCGTTAACTCAGAACGCCCAGTTTCCGTTTTTGAAGATCGCGACGCGCTCGCCCTTTGCGGTTACACCCGTGATCTCGAGATCTTTGCAGCCGATCATGAAATCGACATGGATCATGCTGTCGTTGATCCCCATGGCATGCAACTCTTCCTGCGTTTTGTTTTCATATCCGCGGACAAGATTTGTGAACCCGCGGCCGAGCGCAAGATGGCAGCTTGCGTTTTCATCGAACAGCGTATTGTAAAAGAGGATCCCGGCATTGTTGATGGGAGAATCGTCGGCGATCAGCGCACATTCGCCCAGCATGCAGGCGCCCTCGTCCATGGAGATCATCTTTTCAAGAAGATGCTGATTCTTTTTCGCCTTTACCTCGACGACTTTGCCGCCCTCGAAACGTACGGAAAAGTCTTCGATGAGTTCGCCCTGATAGGAGAGCGGCTTCGTCGCATAGACGATCCCCTCCGCCTCACCCGCTTTGGGGGAGGTGAAGATCTCCTCCGAGGGAATATTCGGATTGAAGTAACGACCGCTCAGCGTATTCTCACCGCCGCCGGCAAAGAGCCCTTCCGGAATGAGCCCCACTTTGAAATCTGTGCCGTTTCCCGCCTTGTACTCGAGAGAGACAAGCCCGAGCCGGTTCAGATAATCGCATCTTCCGCCGATCGTATCGTTATGTCGCGCCCACTCACGGACAGGATCGGGTCCGTCGGCGCGCGACGCCTTCAGGATCGCATCCCACAGCGCCTCGACTGCGCGATTGACCTGCATGGACGGGAACACCTTTTTCGCCCACGCCTTTCCGGGAACGGCGGCAATGCACCACTGATACCTGTTTTCCATTGCGTCGTTATAAGGTTTGAGCACCTTCATCCTGCCGATGCGTGCGCGGGTGAATTTTTCCTGGTCGATCCCCGCAAGTCCGTCGGGATCCTCGGAGATGATGTGGAGCATTGCGGGAAGTTCCTTCGTATAGGTCTCCATGCGCTCGACTTCCCACTTCATGACGTTGGAAAGCACCTCTTCCTTCTCATATTTATATTTGAGCTTGGTGACGGGCTGATGCGACCATTCCACTGTGACTTTGCCTGCTCCGGCGCGATAGAGCTCCTCAACCACCCACTCGACGAACTCAGGCTGATCGAGCGCCGCGTTGACGATGACCCACTGTCCGCGCTTTACGTTGATGCCCGTCTTTGCCAGAAGTTTTGCGTAGCGCTTCAGCTGCAATTTATTCATATTATGTTTTCCTCCGTTTGTTTTATCGTTCCCATTATAGCACAGTTCCCGCCGTCCGTCAATTTTTTGACCGCGGGAAAGCGTAATCCTGTATACAATGACCGTGCAGAAAGGACTGTCGATTTTACACAAAAAAACGGGTCTCCCCCGTTTTTTTGAAAGTCAGAACAGTATTATGTCAGATATAGTACTACGTTATTCTCCGATAAACTGCGTTTTACATCGATCACGCGCTGATTGGAAGAGCCGCGGAATTTGAGGCGTATATCCTTGAGTTCCTCGACAAAGCGCCCGTCGACAAGCACATCGAAGAGCGCAATCAGTTCTCGCGTCACTTCGCAATTTGCTGATTGTTCCTCGATCGCCCCGTCTTTGTAGGTATATCCCGTATAGCACCAGATGTTTTTTCGCGGCAGACGGGCGCGCACTTTTTGTACGAACGGCAGAAGCGCGCGCTGATTCTCCGGCTCCATCGGATCCCCGCCGAGGAGCGTGAGCCCCGCGATATAATCGGGAGAGAGCGCGGCGATGAGCTCTTTTTGCACCTCTTCGGTAAACGGTTTGCCGTAGGAAAAATCCCACGCCACTTTATTGAAGCAGTTTTTGCAGCCGCGCCTGCAACCGGAAACGAAGAGGGAGACGCGAACCCCCTCTCCGTTTGCGATATCTGTTTTTTTGATCTCTGCGTAATTCATTAAAGGTGCAACACCCTGTCTTTGATTTCCTGCGTTCTGCCCTGATTCCAGAACTGCGTTCCGATGTAGCCGCAGGTACGGCGGGCAACGTTCATCTTCGTCTGATCGCGGTTGTGGCAGTGCGGGCATTCCCAAACGAGCTTTCCGTCCTCGTCTTCCACGATCTGGATCTCGCCGTCGTAGCCGCACACCTGGCAATAATCACTCTTGGTATTGAGCTCCGCATACATGATATTGTCGTAGATATACTGCATCACGGCGAGCACGGCGGGAATGTTGTCCTGCATGTTTGGCACTTCGACATAGGAGATCGCGCCGCCGGGAGAGAGCTGCTGGAATTCGCTCTCGAATTTGAGTTTCGTGAAGGCGTCGATCGGTTCGGAAACGTGAACGTGATAGCTGTTCGTGATATAATTCTTGTCCGTCACGCCCTCGATCACGCCGAAACGCTTTTGCAGGCACTTTGCGAATTTATACGTCGTGCTCTCGAGCGGCGTACCGTACAGCGAGAAATCGATGTTCTCCTTCACTTTCCACTCCTTGCATTTGTCGTTCATATGCTGCATGACGGAGAGCGCGAAAGGTTTTGCCTCCTCGTCGGTATGGCTCTTGCCCGTCATATATTTGACGCACTCATACAGTCCGGCATAGCCGAGGGAGATGGTCGAATAGCCGCCGTAGAGAAGTTTATCGATGGTCTCGCCCTTCTTGAGACGCGCAAGCGCACCGTACTGCCAGAGGATGGGAGCTGCATCGGAGAGCGTGCCTTTCAGACGGTTATGACGGTACATCAGCGCCTTATAGCACAACTCGAGGCGCTCATCGAAGATCTTCCAGAATTTCTTTTCATCCTTTCCGGAGGAGAGCGCCACGTCGACCAGATTGATAGTGACGACGCCCTGATTGAATCTGCCGTAATATTTGGGCTTTCCGTTCTCATCCACATAGGGCGTAAGAAAACTGCGGCAGCCCATGCAGGTATAGCAATGCCCTTCGCCGTTCTTGTCGATCTTATACTCGAGCATCTTCTTCTCGGAGATATAGTCGGGAACCATACGCTTTGCCGTGCATCTGGCGGCAAGCTCCGTAAGATACCAGTACTTGCTCCCTTCGCGGACGTTGTCCTCTTCGAGCACATAGATGAGCTTGGGGAACGCGGGCGTGACCCAGACGCCGGACTCGTTCTTGACGCCCTTGATACGCTGATTGAGCGTTTCCTCGATGATGAGCGCAAGGTCGGCTTTCTCCTTTTCGCTCCGCGCCTCGCCGAGATACATGAACACCGTAACGAAGGGCGCCTGACCGTTCGTGGTGAGGAGCGTGACGACCTGATACTGAATGGTCTGAATGCCCTTTGCGATCTCCGCTTTCAGGCGCTTCTCCGCAACGGCGGCAATATGCGCCTCGTCGTTGATGCCGACGCTTGCAAACTCATCGCGTACGTCCTTTAAGATCTTCTGACGGCTGATATCGACGAACGGCGCAAGATGCGTGAGCGAGATGCTCTGCCCGCCGTACTGATTGGAGGCGACCTGCGCAATGATCTGCGTTGCGATATTGCAAGCCGTCGAGAACGAATGCGGCTTTTCGATAAAAGTACCGGAAATGACCGTACCGTTCTGGAGCATATCCTCGAGGTTGACGAGGTCGCAGTTATGCATGTGCTGAGCAAAATAGTCCGCATCATGGAAATGGATGAGCCCCTCGTCGTGCGCCTGAACGATGTCGGGCGGCAGCAGGATGCGGCGCGTGAGGTCTTTGGAGACTTCGCCCGCCATATAGTCACGCTGCACTGAATTGACGGTGGGATTCTTGTTGGAGTTCTCCTGCTTGACTTCCTCGTTGTTGCACTCGATGAGCGTGAGGATCTGCGCGTCCGTCGTGTTCGCCTTACGTACAAGCGCACGGGAATAGCGGTAAGTGATATACTTCCGCGCGACGGCAAACGCCTTCTGATCCATGATCTGGTTTTCGACGAAGTCCTGAATCTCCTCGACGTTCACCGCACGGTTGAGGTCGTTGGCGAGCGCCGTGACCTTGTTTGCGATGAGCTCGATCTGCTTCTCCTTGAGACGGTTGCCTTCGCTGACTTCGTTGTTTGCCTTGCGGATCGCGTTCAGGATCTTTTCGATATCGAATGCGACTTCCGTACCGTTACGCTTGATGATTTTCATAACTCTCTGCTCCTTATCGTACCCCTTCCCCGAGACGGGAAAGAAAAGCGCTCCCTCAAGAGGGAACGCTACCATCATACACCATATATATGGATTTGTCAAGGGTCTGCCACAAGATTTTGGGAAAAAATTTTTTTCGTAACACTATATCTTGTGGTCATGACGGATTTTGTCACTTTTTGCGCGTGAAACGCGGGAGCGCATTTTTTTTCACGCAGAAACACCCTGCGGACGCACGCGCTTACAGCAGCGCAACGCCGTTGATGACGAGCGAGAACTTACACCCGAGGAACTCCGCAGCCTTGCGCGAGAGCTGCATCCTGCCGAAATAGATCTCGAAATAATCCATGACGGAGCAAATGGCGGTATCGATCTCGATATGAAGCGCGATCGTCTTTCCCCCATCCTCCACCTTCACGAACGAACGTTCCGCCGCAAGGTTGACGCGGTCGTGGATATTCGCTTTGAACACGTCGTTGATGGTATTTTTGACGCGGCTCTTATGAACGTCCGCCTTATCCGCAATGATGAGCGCGGAAGAGACATCGGATACGGGCTGTCCGTATTGCTCGTCGTGGTTGCCAATCGCCATCATGATCTCGGCAGCGTCGGAAAAAGGCATGCCGAGCCGCGTAAGGATCTTATAAGCGAGGATCGCTCCCGACTGCGCGTGATCTTTGCGGTTGATACAGTTGCCGATATCGTGCAGATACCCTGCGATCTCTGCAAGGCGGATGCGCGATTCGTCCTTTCCGAGCTCACGCAGAAGTTCACCCGACCACTTGCTCACGATACCGGCATGGCGGCGGGAATGCTCCGTAAAGCCGAGCGCCTCGATCTGTTTTTCGGACATCTCCATGATCGCCTCGACTTCGGCGTCGCGGCGGAGCGTCCCCATCTCGATCATATCAGAACTCCGTGACGTTCAGACTCTGCAGGATCTCCTCGTATTTGTTCTTCGTAAAGGAAATGGTCTCAAACGTCGTGACTGTTGCCGTGCCGGCTGCAACGCCTGCACGCAGGATATCGGGAAGATCTGCCCCCTGCTGGAGCATGACGGCAGCCGCGGCGACCATGCCGTCGCCCGCGCCGACCGTGGAATTGACTGCAACATTGATGCTCTTGCAGTAATAATTCTTCGTGCCGTTCGTGATGACTGCGCCGTCCTTCCCGAGCGAAAGGAGAACGATCTTTGCGCCGCGGTCAAGGATCTCGCGGCAGCCTGCAAGCATATCGTCTTTATCGCGGAACTCTCTGCCGAGCGTCTCTTCGAGCTCTTCGAGATTGGGCTTTACGAGATCGATGCCTGCCTCGAGCGCGGCGAACATCTTTGCGCCCTCGGTGTCGGCGATGCGAAGCGATTTGGGATCGACGCAGCGGAAGATCTCACGGTAAAAACTTGCGTCGACGCCGCGCGGCAGTCCGCCCGAGATCACCGTGACGTCTGACCGCGAAGAGAGATTGCGGATCATGTGCGAGAGTTCGCCGAGCTTTTCGGCGGCGACCTGTCCGCCGACGTCGTTGATCTCTGTGAGCATGGAGCGCTTGTCGATGCACTTGTAATTTTCGCGCACACGGCCGCTGTTCCAGACAAAAGCGAACGGAACGCCCTCTTTATCGAGCGCACGTTCAAACATCGCGCCGTTTTCGTTGTACATAAATCCCGTAGCGTAGGCGTCCGCACCCAGCCGCGAAATACCGATCGCCACATTGAGCGCTTTTCCAGTAAAGGAAAGCGTCTTGTTTTTGACGATGTTCACCTTTCCGACGTTCAGCTGATCAAGCTCGATGGTGACGTCCACGCTCGGACTCATGCAAACTGTTAAAATCATCTTAACCAGGTCCCCCTATGCCTCTCCGCGGCAAGCGGAAGAGGGTCGATCAGATCAATGGATCTCCCCGCCGCATGGGCGGATCTTTCACATTGTAAAATTATTATAGTATCTTTTCGGGAAAAATTCAAGAGGCGAGGCAGAAAATTTTGCAGAAAATTCGCTCTTTTTTACTTCGGTATGCCGGGACAGACGATCACATGGAGATCATCTGAAGCGTTTCGTACAGTTCGTAATTGAACTTCTTCTTCATGGAAACGGCTTCGATGATGTCCATATCGATGATCTCGTTTTTGTGGATGCCGACGACGCGGTTGCCGATGCCGTCTTTGAGGAGACGCACCGCCTTGTTGCCGAACTGTGCGGCGAGCATTCTGTCCGCCATCGAAGGAGATCCGCCGCGCTGCATGTGTCCGATGCAGGAGGAACGCACGGAATACGTTGTGACTTCCTGCAATTCGCGGGCGAATTTCTCCGCCGTCGTCACGCCTTCCGCGACGATGATGATGTTCGAATGCTTGCCGTTCGCGCGGGAACGGTTGATGCGCATGACGATGTCGTCCATGTTATACGCGATCTCGGGAACGACGATGATCTCCGCGCCCGAGGCGATGCCCGCGTAGAGCGCGATGTCGCCGCAGTGGCGCCCCATGACTTCCACGACGGAAATGCGCTCGTGCGAGTTCATGGTGTCGCGCAGTTTGTTGATGACCTCGAGACAGGTATTCACGGCCGTATCGAACCCAAGCGTATAATCGGTGTACTCAAGGTCGTTGTCGATGGTGCCGGGGATGCCGATGGTCGGGATACCGTAATCCTCCGTAAGGCACTTCGCCCCGCGGAAGGAACCGTCGCCGCCGATGACGACAAGCCCTTCGATGCCGCGGCGTTCCAGCGTTGCGACCGCCTGCTTCTGCCCGTCTACCGTGAGCATTTCGAGGCATCTCGCCGTTCTGAGTTTGGTGCCGCCGCGCTGGACGATATCGGAGACGGAGCGCATCTCCATGGGCATCATCTGATCTTCGATGAGTCCCGCGTAACCGCGCTCGACGCCGTACACTTCCATCCCGAAATAGATCGCCGTTCTGACGACCGCGCGGATCGCCGCATTCATGCCGGGCGCGTCGCCGCCGCTCGTCAAAAGTCCGATTCGTTTCATTCAACAACCTCCGCTTATGCAAATCGTTTTTGCGTTCTGTGCCATTATATCAAAAAATTTCCGAAAAGAAAAGAGGTTTTCCGCACTTTTTTCGGGAAATATTTTGTTACCCTCTGTTTCCCTGCAGGATGTGCTTTTTTCGGCTCCTTTACCCCTCTTACGCGCACCGCCGAAACAAGGAAAAACGTGTATTTATACCAGTTTCATACATTCTTCAGGCAGGAACGTCCGCAGTTCTGCCGTGAGCGCGCGCGAAAGGCGGACGGAGAACTCGTAGCGCTTTCCGCCGTGCAGGATCTTTGTACGGACGTCGCCCTCGTATGCCGAGACCGTTTCGAGCAGTTCCCCGAAGTCCTCGTCGGACAGCGCGCGCGCGTCCAGCCAGAAGACCTGCGGGCGCTCGACGGGCGCCTCCTCCGCCGCAGCGGGTTTTTCTTCGGGCGGAACGAACGCCTCGAGGCGGTCGAGAATGATGCTGGGAAGTTTTTCGGATGGAATATCGATCTTCCCTGAGAGCCGTACGACGGCGTCCTGACGAAGAAAGGGCTTGATCTTTTCGTAGATGCGCGGGAAGGCAAGACATTCCACGCTCCCGTAAAGATCTTCGATCGTAATGAACGCCATGATCGCCCCTGCGCGGGTATTGATCTTTTTGACTCCCGCAACGATCCCTCCCATCGTCACCTGATCACCCGCTTTGATCTGGTGATAGGTTCTGTCGCCCGTCTCCTCGTCCTCTTCAAAGTCCGCAAGGAGCCCCGTATGGAAGGTGCAATCGGTAAAATGGGAGGCATAAGCGCCGAACGGATGTCCGCTGACGTACACGCCGAGCACGGATTTTTCCTTGGAAAGAAGTTCCGCGGTGCTCCATTCGGGAATATCGGGATAGGATGCTTTGGGCGCCTCCTCGGCAATGATGTCGCCGAACAGAGACATCTGCGCGCTCGCCTTCTGCTTGTCGATGGCGGCGATGCGGCGCATGAGCTCTTCGTAGACGGCATGATACTGCGCGCGTTTCATGCCCATGGAATCGAACGCACCGCCGAAGATGAGGCTCTCGACCATCTTTTTGTTGATGAACTTGGTGCAGCGCATGAGGAAATCCTCAAAATTCCTGAACTTCCCGTTCTGCTCGCGCTCTTCAATGACCTTTTCCATCGCGCCGATGCCAACGCCGCGGAGAGCGCAGAGTCCGAACCGGAGCCCCTTCCCCTGCACCGAAAAGTACGCCTTGGAGGCATTGACGTCGGGCGGGTAGACGGCAATGTTCTTTTCCTTCATGTAGACGACGTACTTTGCGATCTCGTCGATCTTATCGATGCGGTTGTTCAGAACGCCCGCCAGGAACTCCTTCGGGTAGTACTTTTTCAGAAACGCCGTCTGATATGTGACGACCGCATAGGCAGCGGCATGCGATTTGTTGAACGCATAGGACGCGAAACTCTCCATCTGCGCGAAGAGTTCGGCGCTGATCTCGGGCGGGATCCCGCGCGAGATGCACCCTGCGATGTTGCCGCCCTTGTCGATATCGCCGTAGATGAATTTATCCTTCTGCGCCATCAGCTCGGAGCGGTGCTTTTTTGCCATGGCGCGGCGCACGAGGTCTGCCTGCCCCAGGGAGTAGCCTGCAAGATTCTGGAAGATCTGCATGACCTGCTCCTGATAGATGATGACGCCGTACGTCTTTTCGAGGATGGGAATGAGCTGCGGCGTGAGATAACTGATGTGTGCGGGATCCGCCCTGTTCTTGAGATATGTGGGGATGAAGTCCATGGGCCCCGGACGGTAGAGCGAGATCCCTGCGATCAGATCTTCAAGGCAGTTGGGCTGAAGCTGTTTCATGAACCGCTTCATCCCCCCTTGTTCAAGCTGGAACACTGCGTCGGTATCCCCTTCCGCGATCAGCTGATAGGCGCCCTGATCGTTGCACTCCTGTCCGAATACGATATCCTCGCCCGTATCTTCCTTGATGTAATCGAGCGTCTTTTTGATATCGGTGAGCGTTGTGAGCGCCAGGAAGTCCATTTTGAGCATGCCGATGGACTCCACTTCCTTCATGTCGAACTGCGTTGTCACATCCTCGCCGTTGCGGGAAAGCGGAACGTTATCGGCAATCTTTTTGCGGCAGATGACGACGCCCGCGGCGTGCATGGAAGTATTGCGCGGCATGCCTTCAAGCTTGAGCCCCATATCGATGACGCGCTTGAGCTGTTCGTCCGACTCGTAGATCTGGATAAATTCCGTGTTGCGCTTGCTCTCCTGATCGGCGAGTTTTTTCACCGCCTCGTCGTGCGCGTCGGGATCGTTCTCCGTTTCGGCAACCTTTTTACGGCATTTTTCAATATTCAGCCCGAGAAGCTCGCAGATGGTGGATTTTCCGTCCATGAGCTTTGTGACGCGGTCGGTATCCGAATACGGCACGCTCATGACGCGCCCCACGTCCTTGATGACGGCGCGCGACGCGAGCGTACCGAACGTGACGATCTGCGCAACGTTTTCGGGGTGATAGCGGCGGCGGACATACTCGATCGTCTCGCCCCTGCGCGCCGTACAGAAGTCGACGTCGAAGTCGGGCATGGAGACGCGGTCGGGATTGAGGAATCGCTCGAAAAGCAGGTCGTAGCGGAGCGGATCGACGTTCGTGATGCCGATGGCGTACGCGACGATGCTCCCGACGCCCGACCCGCGCCCCGGACCGACGGGAATGCCGTTGAGCCGCGACCAGTTGATATAGTCCCAAACGATGAGAAAGTAGTCGGCAAACCCCATTTTGATGATGATGCCGAGCTCGTATTCGGTGCGCTGCATGATCTCGTCGGTGACGGGATCGTAGCGTCTGGGGAGCCCCTCCATCGTGAGTTTTCTCAGATATTCGGGCGAAGGCGTACCGTCGTCCGCCGTGTAGAGCGGAATGAGAGATTTATCGTAGACGGGCGAGCCGTTATCTTTAAGATTGAACGGCGTATCCGTTTCGGAGACCTTATTGGCGATGACGCGCGTGTTGGCGATCGCATCGGGCAGATTGGGAAAGAGCGCCGCCATCTCGTCGCCCGATTTCATATAAAATTCATGCGTCTGCATCTTCATGCGGGAGGGATCGTCGAGCGTGCGTTTCGTCTGGATGCACATCAGAACGTCCTGCATCTCCCAGTCCTCTTTTTTGAGGTAATGCACGTCGTTGGTGGCGACAAGCTCGATGCCCGTTTCGCGCGCCAGCCGAACAAGGAGCGGCAGGATCTGCTTTGGTTCGGGGATCCCGTGATCCTGGATCTCGATATAGAAATCTTCCCCGAACGCCTCCTTCATTTCCAGCGCGAACGCTTTGGCTTTATCGTACTCCCCCGCCATGAGATAGCGCGGGATCCGCCCGGCGAGGCATGCGGAAAGGCAGATGACGCCGTCCGTATGTTCCTTGAGAACGGTATAGTCGATGCGCGGACGGTAGTAGTACCCGTCTACGAACGCGAGCGAATCGAGCTGAACAAGGTTGACGTAACCTGCCTTATTTTTTGCAAGGAGAATGAGATGATCGGCGTGCTGATCGATGTGCTCGCGGTAATCGTCCACCACATAAAACTCACACCCGATAATATATTTGATGCCGTTCTTCTTGCATTTTTCTGCGAATTTCAGCGAGGAATACATGTTGCCGTGATCGGTGACCGCCACGGTATCGATGCCGTTTTCCTTGCAATGGCGGACGAGATCGTCCACTTTCACCGCGCCGTCGAGCAGGCTGTATTCGGTATGAAGATGGAGATGCACAAAATCCGTCATGATCTGGTTTCCTCGTAAAGTTTCATGAGTTTTCTCATCCTGTGATTGAGCCCCCCTTTGCTCATGCCGAGAAGGGAGGCAAGTTCAGAGAGCGAGAGCGTGGGATGGGTGAGCCGCGCCTCTGCGCTCTCGCGCAATTCGGGGGAAAGCGCAGCGAGCCTGCCCTCCTCTTTAAGCGCCGACATCGCAAGCGTCTGCGCGGCGGAGGCGATCGCGGCTTTATCCGCATTGCCCGCAATGCAGTTCTGGATGCGGTTCTCGTTATTGTTTGCCTCGCGGCGGGCGGAAACAGCGTCCAGCTTTTTCAGCGCGCTCTCCGCGCCGAGCACGGAGAGAAGATCGGAGATCGCCTCGCGGCTCTTGACGTAACATACGTACTTCTCGCCGCGCGGCACAAGTTTGCAGAAAAGTTCGAATGCAGAGAGCAGTTCGCAGTATTCCTCCGCGCGCACGCGGGAGGAAAAGACGCATTCAAAGTGATAGCCCGTGGAGGAACCGTCCTTCGGGAGGGTACAGCTCCCGCCGCCCAGAAAGGCGGCACGAAGATAGCAGAGCGCCGCCTGCTCGTCCTCCGAAAGGTGTTCCCGCAGCGAGCGCGTCATGGAGATGATGCGGCGCGCATCCTCGCCGCCGCAGGAAAACGCCAGCTTGTCCCGCTTGCGCTTCGGATCCTGCGAAACGCCCGTCAGCTCCGGGCGCACGCCGAACATCTCAAGAAGGCGCAAAAAATATTCGGCAACCTTTTCATTTTCGCTGACGACCTCAAATCCGTCCCCTTTCAGGCTCCCGCACGTTGAAAGGATCGCCGCGAGCGCCGCTGCCGCGCCCGCCTTCCCGGCGGGGAAATGCGCGAGAAGGTCGCGCTTGATCTCACCCGTAAAGTTCAATGCGCGCCCCCTTAAGCGTGTTCTTTTTTCCAGCGCGCGAGCCGGAAATCGGGCAGGCGACCGTCGATATTGTCTATCCGGTCGAGCGGGATCCCCACGCGTGCGATCTGCTCCTCGGCGAGGCGGGTATCCCCGATGCGGTCAATGGAGTGCGCGTCGGAATTGACGACGAACCGCACGCCCGTATCCGCAACGGCGGCGAGCTCCTCATCGGTGAGATGTTGTTTTTTGGAGCTGATCTCGAGATAGGTACCGTAATCGCGGCATGCCTTTGCCACCTCGACGGGATCGGAAAAACAGCAGTAATTGATGTGCGCGAGCACATCGATCGGGTTGCGTTTGATGGCGTTGATGTACGCCTTCGTCGTAAATTTTACAAGGCTTTTCGAAGGTCTGGCATGCAGTTTGGTGCGCATGAGACTGCCCAGCCCCAGCTTGCTGTCGCGCATTTTTTCAAAGTCGACGAGCACATGGATCCCCATGACGTAAAGATCGAACAGCTCGAGATCTTTCTCCGTATAATCGCACAAACCGGACATGCCGCGGAGGTTGTTTTCCAGCCCCAAGAGCCCCTTCACGCCCGTCTCTGCCTCCGCCGCGCGCAATTCCCTGATATACTGCGGCAGTTTTTTGCGGCGAAGTCCGAAAAAGACATGCGAAAAGCCGTGCTCCGTGCAACCGATGGCGCTGAGCCCGACTTTTTTTGCCTGCATGAAGTTTTCCATCAGCGTGTTTTTTCCGTCGGAATAGACGGTGTGCGTATGGTAGTCAGCTGTGAGTTTCATATCGACCTTCTCATGTATATATGTATAAATTGAAATCCTATGGAATTTTGCGGAATTCCTCTTTCAGAAGGATGCCCGTCTGCATTTGTACGCGCGCCTTGACGAGTTCTGCAAGCGCGAGCACGTCGTCGGACGTCCCTCCCTCGTTGAGGAGAAAGTTCGCGTGGAGTTCCGAGACGCGCGCCCCGCCCACGCGCGTATCTTTAAGTCCGCACCGTTCGATGAGTTCGCCCGCGGAGCATTCCGCCGGATTGACGAACGCACAGCCCATGCTGCGCCCCTTGGGAAGACAGGCGCGCCGCCTGCGGTAAAAACACGCCCGTGAGGCGATCGACGCGGCGTCGGAGCGCCTCCCGATGAGATATGCGCCGAGAACGGCGATGCCTGATTGGAATATGCTCGTCTTTTCGCCGAATCCGCAGTCCGCATGCGAGAGAACGCGAAGTTTCCCGTTCTCGGCGGCAAGCACGCGCGCCGTGACGTCGCCAAAATGCAGATCGGCGATCCCGGCGTTCATTGTTATGCCCCCGCCGACGGATGTCGGGATCCCGGAAAGCGGTTCAAATCCGCCGATGCCGTTCGCCGCAGCAAAAGAGAGCAGTCTGCCCCCCGTCACGCCAGCGCCGGCATAGATCGTCGTTCCCGTCGAGAAAAGCGCACCGAGCGCGCGAAAACGGACGACGACGCCCTCAAACCGCCCTTCCGTGGGCAGCACATTCGCCCCCGCGCCGAGAAAGCAATACGGGATCTTCTCTGTAAAGAGATATGCCAGCAATCCTGCGGCCTGTTCTGCGGATGCCGGCTCTGCGGCAACGGCGGCCGTCCCTCCGCATCCGATCGTGGTGTGCCGCGCGAAAGAAAAATCCTTTGTGAGAGTAAGACCGGAAAAATGTTCCCGAAGACGGTCTGCGATATTCAAAATTTCTCCTATATTATCTTATCATACTTCCAGGTATATTTCAAACAGTTTTCAAAAAATTCTCTATATTTTTTCGCGGAGCGCCCGCGCGCACTGCGGCGAGCAGAGCGGAGAGCGTGCCTTCCTCCGCAAACGCCCCCGTCGTGAACCCCTCCGCGCCCGCATAAGTGAGCATGCCGATATCGGAAAGCTGGCATTGCACGGCATCTGAACGCAGCGTCTGCACAAAAAATATCGCGTCATCGTAATTCTCCCGCGAGAGCACCGCAACATACTCGTACAGGTCGCAGAAATTGCCGAGCGCTCTCTCACAGACGGACGCCCCGCGCGCCGCAAAACGGCATTTATCCCGCTGTGTTCCGAGAAGATACCGATAATCGCCGCCCAGAAAATCCACGTACGCAGAGAGCGAAGCGACCTCCTCGCCCTGTACATCCGCAAAATACGCTGCGACGGACGGAAGATTGTTCCCTCCGACGGAAACCGCGGTCTTCCCCTCCGCATCAAAATCGTCTGTGAGCGAAAACAGGTAGTATTGCCCGCGGCACCACGGGAGCGCGCGGTCGTCCCCTGCAAACCGTTCGCCGAGGGGAAGACAGAACTCTGCAAATTCCGCCAGTCCCGTACCGAAGGAAAGCACGTCTGGCAGCTCACCGCGGCTGAGCGCATCGAGCGCTCCTTCCCGCGTGACGCTTTTGACGAGATAGCGCACGTCCTCCCGCTCCCGTTCCGCAAGCGCGGCGGCGCGCTTCAGAAAGGAGGTGCGGGAGCCCTTTCCGCCCTCGAACATATCGACGTTCCATACCTGCAGGACGCGGATCGCGCCGCTCTCCTCCGCATCCGCGCGCGGATAACAGATCACCGCAACGAAAACGGCGATCAGCAAGAGAAACGGGACTGCACGGCGCAGAAAAACAAAAACACCCTTCATCTGTTTAATATATGCTCGGTCGCCCGAGCGCTATTCCCGCCGAGTTCCCTGCAAAAACAGTTCGGGAGGAGCGACAGCCCCTCCCGCAGTCCTTCCGTACGCACGGCGCGCGAAAAGACCTATATCGTAAAGCGCGCCGCGCATAGCGCTGCGGCACACTGCAAAAGCAGTCTTTGCCATGTACGGAGGATTATGCGCGCTGCAAAAAAAAAGAGAGGGTCACCCCTCTCCCGTCCGCGCGTTCAGGAACGCTTGCAGAAGCTGTCGCAGCAAGTGCAGTGCTCGCAGTCGCAGGTGTTTCCGACGTGAATGGTCGTGAGCTCGCAGTGCATGCCGTCGCGGTTGTACTTGCAGTCTGTCACCCCGCAGGAGACGCCGCTGTTGATTCCGTTTTGCATATTGTTACCTCCTTATCTGCCGTCAGTATGCGTAAAAATCACGAAAATATCGGAAACGCCATTGACAAACCGCTTTTTTCCCTGTAAAATAGAGGTATCCAAGGAGGTCATATATGAAAGTTATATTAAAGGCGGACGTGAAAGGCAGCGGCAAAAAGGGAGACATCATCGAAGTCTCGGACGGCTACGCCAGAAATTTCCTCCTCAAAAAAGGGCTTGCGGAGATCGCAACCGCGGGCGGCATCAATGAAGCGCAGCAGCGCCGCACGGCGGACGCTTACCATAAAGCGGAAAACGAGAAAGCACTCCGCGAGCAGGCGAAAGAACTCAACGGAAAACAGGTGACGCTTTCCATCCGTACAGGCGAGAATGGGCGCGTATTCGGCTCGGTCACGACGGCGCAGATCGCCGCAGCCCTCTCCGAAATGGGCTATGAAGTCGATAAGAAAAAGATCTCGACGAAGGAAGCCATCAAGACGGTCGGTCTGTTCGACGCGGAGATCCGTCTGATGGAGGGCGTTACGGCAAAAGTTATCGTGAACGTTGTTCCGATGGCATGACCGCTACATTTTATATGAATCAGATTATATGAATCAGAAATCATAAAAACCCACCCGCTTTATTAGCGGATGGGTTTTTTCTATGCTTTTCCCTATAATATGACAGAATTAGTCCTATTATTTCAGACATAGTACATTGTACGATGCCTAAAAACGCATTTTATGGCAACTGGATCTCGTAAAGATCCTTCTCGGGAAGTTTCTTGGTGGAATCCGAAACGAAGCGACGGAGTTCCGAAGCACCCTTTTCGGGAGCAGCATTCACGCCGGCGCCTGCGACGCATCCGCCGGGGCAGCCCATGCCCTCGATCAGGCAGCCGTTCTTCTTTCCGAGTTTGGCAAGCAGCAGGATCTTCTTGCACTCCTCAAGCCCTTCCGCGTGCTCGATCTTGACTTCCACATCGGGATAGTACTCCTGAACGCACGCGCCGACCGCTGCCGCAACGCCGCCTGCAACGCCGTAACCGCGCCCGGCTGCCGTTGCGTCGTGGATGGGATCCTCTTTACCGTAGGTTGTAAAATCGATCCCCTTCGCCTCGAATATCGCAGCGAGTTCCTCAAACGTGATGACAAAATCGACGTCGCTGCGCACGGTGCGCCGGCGCGCTTCGAGCTTCTTGGCGGCGCAGGGTCCGATAAAGACGACACGGGAATTGGGACGGAGCTGTTTGATGGAACGTGAGGTCGCTACCATGGGCGTAAGCGCGCTGGAAACCTTGTCCACCATATCGGGGAACTGCAACTTTGCGAGCATGCTCCATGCGGGGCAGCAGGACGTGAGCAGGAACGGAAGTTTACCCGTTGCGACTTCCGTAGCATAGTGATGCGCCTCGGTCGCCGCGCCGACGTCTGCGCCGTGCGCAACTTCATAGACTTCCTTGAAACCGATATCCTTGAGCGCCGCCTTGATCTTCCAGAGCGTTACGTTGGGGCCGAACTGACCGACGATGGAAGGCGCAACTTCCGCCACGACTTCGTCGCCCTTTTTGATCGCGCGGATAAGCTGGAAGATCTGCGACTTATCGGCAATCGCACCGAACGGACAGCTGACCATGCACTGACCGCACCCGACGCACTTTTTGGGATCGATGCTCGCACGCCCGAGACCGTCGCTCGAGATCGCCTTTACGCCGCACGCCTGCGCGCACGGACGCGTTCTGTGCGCGATCGCCTCGTAAGGGCAAGCCGCCTTACACTTGCCGCACTTGATGCACTTGTTCTGGTCGATGACGGCTTTTCCCGTTTTGCTGTCCACGGAGATCGCGCCCTTGGGGCAGACCGTCATGCAATAGCGAGCAACACAGCCACGGCACTGATCGCTGACTTCGTACTTATTTTCTTCGCATCTGTCGCACGCCGAAGGAATGACCTGCATGAGCGGCGGTTCGTAATAACTGTCGGAAATGTTGCTCGCATTCAGCCCGTTCGTGATATGGGCGGGACGATCCTGCGGATTGAGCGACATACCCATCGCAAGGCGGACGCGTTCGGAGGCGATGGCGCGCTCGCGGTAAATGCTCTCGCGGTACATCGGCGTCTCCGTCGGCGTGATCTTGTAAGGGATCTCTTCCAGATCGCTCGCCACATTTTCCGATTCGAATGCAACTTTTGCGACCTCGACGAAGACCTGCCGTCTCAGCTTTTTGACAGAAGTTTCCAGACCTCTCATTCTCTTCTTTCCTCTCTCCTTGAATTATATCGGAATAAGGGCAAGGTTTCGCCCTGCCCTCATCCCTATTTTTTTGTATCTTATTTCTTCTTGCGGTTGGAACGGCCGTAGTATGCGTTGAGGTACATCTCCTTGATCTCGCTCATGAGCGGATAACGAGGGTTCGCACCCGTGCACTGATCGTCGAACGCGTCCTCGGTCATCTGATCGAGACGGGCAAGGAACTGCTCTTCCGTGACCTTGTCGCCGAGGGCTTCCTTGATCGTCTTGGGCTGACCGATCGCCTCCTGGAGCTCCTTGAGCTTCTTGATGAGCGCTTCGACAAGCTCGTCGTCGTTCTTGCCTTTGAGCCCGATGTAACGGGCAACATCGGCATAGCGCGCCTTGCACTGAGGATAAGCATACTGCGGGAAGGTACCCATCTTGGTAGGCTGCTCGGCGCTGTTGAAACGGATGACCTCTTCAAGCATGAGCGAGTTCGCCATACCGTGAGGGATGTGCCAGTAAGAACCGAGCTTGTGCGCCATGGAGTGGCAGACGCCGAGGAATGCGTTTGCGAACGCCATACCTGCCATCGTTGCCGCATTTGCCATGCGCTCGCGCGCCTCTGCATCATGCGCGCCCTTCTCGTATGCAGCGGGCAGATACTCGAAGATAAGTTTTGCCGCTTCCTTCGCGATGCCGTTGGTGAAGTCGGTCGCCATGACGGACGCGATCGCCTCGAGCGCGTGGCTCATAGCATCGATACCCGAGCAGGATGTAAGTCCCTTGGGGATGTTCATCATGAGGTCGGAATCGACGATCGCCATATCGGGCATGAGCTCGTAGTCTGCAAGCGGATACTTCGTACCCGTCTTTTCATCGGTGATGACCGCGAAAGGCGTAACTTCCGAACCGGTACCTGCCGTCGTGGGGATCGCAACGAAGAGCGCCTTGTCGCCCATGTGCGGGAAGGTATAGACGCGCTTACGGATATCCATGAAGCGCATTGCCATATCCTGGAAGTCCACTTCGGGGTGCTCATACATCACCCACATGATCTTTGCAGCGTCCATAGGAGAACCGCCGCCGATCGCAATGATGACGTCGGGTCCGAAATCGCGCATCTGCTTGACGCCCTCGTTCGCGCATGCGAGCGTAGGATCGGGCGTTACGTTGAAGAAGGTGGAGTGCATGATGCCCTCTGCATCGAGAATATCGGTGATCTTCTTGGTGAAGCCGCTCTGATACAGGAAACCATCCGTAACGATGAAAGCCTTCTTCTTGTTATAGACCTGCTTGCCCAGCTCTTTGAGAGCGACGCCGAGGCAGCCGCGCTTGAAATAAACCTTTTCGGGTGCTCTGAACCACAACATATTTTCCTTCCTCTCCGCAACAGTCTTGATATTGATGAGGTGCTTGACGCCGACGTTCTCGGAGACGGAGTTGCCGCCCCACGAACCGCAGCCCAGCGTGAGTGACGGGGGCATCTTGAAGTTGTAAAGATCGCCGATGCCGCCCTGCGAGGAAGGCGTGTTGATAACGATACGGCAGGTCTTCATGATGGAGCGGAAGTACGCAATCTTGTCTGCGCCCGTCTCGACGTTGATATAGAGCGAGGAGGTATGACCCAGACCGCCGTCTTTGATGAGCCTGTCCGCCTTGGAGACAGCCTCTTCGAACGTCTCCGCCTTGTACATTGCAAGGACGGGAGAGAGTTTCTCGTGCGCGAACTCCTCGGAAAGTTCGACGGACTCCACTTCGCCGACGAGAACTTTGCTGCCGGCGGGCGCCTTGAATCCGGAGAGCTCCGCGATCGTGCATGCGCTCTGACCGACGATCTTGGCGTTGAGTGCGCCGTTGATAATGATGGTCTTTCTGACTTTTTCCGTCTCTTCGGGAGTCAGGAAGTATGCGCCGCGCAGCTGCATCTCCTTCTTGAACTCGTCGTACACGTCCGCAAGAACGATGGTCGACTGCTCGGACGCGCAGATCATGCCGTTATCGAACGTTTTGGAGTGCAGGATGGACGAAGCCGCGAGCTTGATATCCGCGGAGGAATCGATGATCGCGGGCGTGTTGCCGGCGCCGACGCCGAGCGCGGGTTTGCCGGACGAATAAGCCGCCTTGACCATGCCGGGGCCGCCCGTAGCAAGGATCATATCCGCCTCGCGCATGATCATGCCGGAGAGCGGAACGGTGGGCTGATCGATCCAGCCGATGATATCTTCGGGTGCGCCCGCCGCAACGGCAGCCTCGAGGACGACCTTTGCCGCCTCAATGGTGCACTTCTTCGCGCGGGGGTGAGGCGAGATGATGAGACCGTTTCTCGTCTTTAAGCAGATGAGCGATTTGAAGATCGCCGTGGACGTGGGATTGGTCGTGGGAATGACCGCAGCAAGCACGCCGACGGGCTCCGCGATGCGCGTAAGGCCGAAACCTTCGTCGCGCTCGATGACGCCGCAGGTCTTGGTGTCCTTATAGGCGTTGTAGATATACTCTGCCGCATAGTGGTTCTTGATGACCTTGTCTTCGACGACGCCCATGCCCGTCTCTTCCACTGCCATCTTTGCGAGAGGAATACGCATCTTGTTCGCAGCGACTGCCGCTGCAAAGAAGATCTTGTCGACCTGCTCCTGCGTGTAGGTCGCAAACTTCTCCTGTGCCGCTCTGACGCGTGCAAGCATCTTGGCGAGCGATTCCTCATCGTTGACGATGAAATCCTTCATGTTCTACCTCCGTTTTGATCTCCCTGCTATATTTGATCTCCGGCACTCTCGCCGCACAGAGCGGCGAGCGATACCGCCAAATCCTCATATCTTACCGTGACCCCTTCCGGCACGTGCAGATGCACGGGCGCGAAATTCAGGATCGCCTTTATCCCCACTGCCACGATCTCATCGCATGCCTCCTGCGCGGCAGCGCGCGGCACCGTAAGGATGGCGACGCGAATGCCGTTGCGCCTGGCAATATCCGGCAGCTGCTCCATGGGATAGACGGGCTTTCCGCCCACCGCCCCCACTTTTGCAGGCGACGCGTCGAACGCCGCGATGACGTGGATCCCGTAATTTTCAAATCCTTCGTAGGCAAGGATCGCCCTGCCGAGCCCGCCGGCGCCGATGATGACGGCATTCGTCCAGCGGTGGTACCCTAAAAATTTCTCGATATCTTCGATGAGAAGCCTGATCTCGAACCCGAACCTTGGTTTCCCGGGGCGGGAAGACACGAGCGCAAGATCTTTGCGGACGCCGACTGCCGAAAGCCCAAGATCTTTTGCGATCGCCGCAGAGGAAACGTACTCGACGCCTTTGCCGGCCTCTCCTTTGAGATAGCGAAGATACGCGGGCATGCGGGAAACGGTCGCTTTGGATACCGCTATTTCACCGTTTTTCATGCCGCCCCTCTTCCGACTGCCGCGGCAACGTGCCGTGCGCATAATCGATAAATTTTTATCGATTATTAATTTACCAAATTTTCGGCCGTATGTCAACTGTTTGAAAGCATTTTTTTCGGCTACGGAACTTTTTCGCCGACACCCTTATATACATTATAAT
>ERZ1090880.281-NODE-281-length-29239-cov-12.278714_pt1 | contig 29239 bp, 31 predicted proteins | sample MGYA00478471_ERZ1090880 | MGnify/ENA primary metagenome ERZ1090880 (study PRJEB33644, sample SAMEA5815734) | chicken gut metagenome | biome: Chicken; feature: Gastrointestinal Tract; material: Caecum | place: Ireland | collected 2019-01-01 | study: A study of the... | reverse complement strand
CTGTTTCTTATCAAAGAAGAATTTTTCCCATAGACACAGAAAATTTTACGCCCTCCTGGTTATCAATACAAAATAATTATCAGAATTACGTATAGCGGAAGCAAATTCTTCTGTGTTAATAAAAGTGTTTTCTTCATCAGTGAAAAAAATAGTTCCTGAGGAGGCCTTTAAAATCAGCTCCCAGTTTGGTCCTTCCAGCACCCGGCATGGTACGTCACAAGCCACATCTATTCCGCTTGAAATTCCCAGATTTTCCGCCTGCCGGAGCATATTGATCAGGGTTGTCTTCCCAGTAGCGCTATCCCCCTGAATAACAGTGATATTTCTTTTAATTTCAAATTCGTAATGTAAGCGATTGTTCTATACGATTATTTTATGCTTTCCTTTCATACCCTCACCCTATACATACTCTCCGGCAATATTGACAAATTCTTCCATATTGTGGACGATTTCTCCTGTGTTAAGGATTCGAGCCTGGAAATTTTCGTCCCCGAAATTCATAATGTGCCGGAGATTAATAGTCAAATCTTTTAAATCCCCGATTTTTAAAATCCATTTTGCACAGTTATCACCACAGGCAGATGCGTTAAAGATTTTACCGGAATCGTCAAAGGCCATTAAAATCAGTGTCTTCACACCCCCTGACAGTTCTCTGGTGGAGATTGGTCCCAGAACAGGGCTGTCAATCAGGCGAGAGCTTACTACAACAGACTTATCTACGTCCTTAATCATTTGAACGGACAGTTCCTCTGTAATCCATTCGTCCTCGTATCGGTTGTCAAAGTATACCGGGGGATAGTAAATCGCTTCCTCCATTTTTCCGAGGTAAATATTCAGCATAAGAAACCTCCCTGTCCATAAAAATTCCATTTAAATAACTTAAGTATACCATAAAGCAGGGAGCGAAGGAAAAAATTTTTTCACGTAAAACCGACAAAACCCTTCGGTATATACTCAAAAACTTATTGGCTATTCTGTATAGAGGCAAATTATTCTACAATTATTCAAGGAGAGATTTGTAATGCAGAAGTTTGTATATGAATATGCAACCAAGGTTTATTTTGGAGCAGATGCAGTGAAGGAACATCTGGCCCAGGCAGTTTCCGGATATGGACAGAATGTTATGCTGGCTTATGGCGGCGGTTCTGTTAAGAAAAATGGGATCTATGATCAGGTAAAGAAGATTCTGAAAGACGCAGGTAAAAATGTTACGGATTTTTCCGGAATTATGTCGAACCCTACCTACGCCAAGGTACAGGAAGGAGCCAGTCTGGCAAAGAAGGAAAATATTGATTTCATCCTGGCAGTAGGAGGCGGATTCGTTATCGACTGCTGCAAGATTGTAGCAGCCCAGGCAAAGACAGAGGAAGACCTGTGGGAGATGGAGATGACAGAGCATAAATTCCCCACAGAGGTACTGCCTATGGGCGCCATTGTCACAGCTTCCGGTACAGGCGCAGAGATGAACGGCGGCGCCGTGATCACCAACGAAGAAAAGGTAATAAAGGCCGGAATGGCAGCCGCAGCCCCCAGATTCGCCATTCTGGACCCGGAATATACTATGTCTGTGCCAAAAATGCAGGTGATTTCAGGAGCTTTTGATACCCTGAGCCATGCTATGGAGACCTATTTCGGAAATTCCGACCAGGACAATGTATCAGACGACGTGGCCCTTTCCATTATGCGAAATACAGTCACCAATATGAGACGGCTTTTAAAGGATATCAATGACGTCCAGGCAAGAGGCAACCTTATGTGGGATTCTGCTATGGCAGAAAATGGAATCCTGAAGGTGGGAAGAGTCACAGACTTCCAGGCTCACCAGATGGAACATGAGTTAGGCGCTTATACAGACTGCAATCATGGTCAGGGATTGGCAGTTATCCACCCTGCTTATTACCGCCATATTGTGAAAGATGCTGAAGAAAAATTCCAGAGATTCGGAAAAGAAGTCTTTGGTGTGGATACCGCCCAGGCCGGTGTGGAAGCTTTGGCTGATTTTATCAAAGAATGTGGACTGCCGACAAAAATGGGAGAATTAAAATCAAAGGTAGAGATTACACCGGAGATTTTGAGAAGTGTGGCAGATACTTGTAACGTGATCAAATGCAATCCAAGAGAACTGAGCAGAGATGAGATTTACGACCTGCTGATGGAGTGTATGTAAATATAGAACAGAAAATGAGCGGCACTGTCTGTAAAGACAGACCCTTTGGGGAATGTGCAGTCTGTCCGGGAGATATTGCCGGGGGCAGCTGCACATTTTCTGTATAGGGAAAAAGCTTTGAAAGAATTAAGACAGGAGGGAAAGAAATGAGCATCTGGCTGATCACAGGATGTTCCAGCGGACTGGGAAAGGGAATCGCCCAGGCAGTGCTGAAACGTGGAGAGAAAGCAGCAGAAACCCAGATGGAAAACAGGCTGAAGGAAATCCGGGAATGGATGGAGGTAAGCAGCCAGTCTGATTACCGATAGAAGAAGGGAGAGGAGAACGTGATAAATAAGGATACAAAGGTGGTAGACGTAATAGAGGATCCTCTTTTTAAGGGATATGGCAGACTGATCTTTCCCACAGCTTTCGGAAGACCTTCACCGTCTATGGCTCTTTCCCAGGCAGGCTCTATGTTGATCTACCATAATTATGTAAATACAGACACCACCCTGGATGTAATACGGCACATGCAGAAGGAAGCGAAGGCGGGACGCCGGATTTTTTACGATATTTATACAGAGGCGGAGAAAAAGCGGGACCCGGATAAACGGGATACCGGACTGTTTTTCTTCCGTGGAAAGCCCAATGCTCCCTTTGCCTTGGTCTGTGCAGGAGGGGGCTTCTACTATGTAGGGGCAATCCATGAAAGCTTTCCCCACGCTTTGGAACTGAGCCGCCGGGGATATAACGGATTCGCCCTGATCTACCGCACAAGGACAGCAGATACTGCCTGTGAGGACCTGGCCAGAGCCATCCGCTTTATCTTTGAGCATAAGGCGGAGCTGGAGGTGGATACAGAGGGATACTCTCTCTGGGGAGGCTCGGCAGGAGCCAGAATGGCCGCCTGGCTGGGGGCCTACGGACCGGGAGCTCTCGGAGAAGGAGAGGTGCCCAGAGCGGCTGCAGTGATCATGCAGTATACAGGACACAGCCAGTACAGCTGGCTGGATCCTCCAACTTATGCCTGTGTAGGAGACAGGGACGGCATTGCGGACTGGCGGGTCATGAAGAACCGTCTGGAATGCCTGGAAACCCTGGGCACAGATACAGAATTTCATCTGTATCCCGGCCTGCGCCATGGCTTTGGCCTGGGCGTGGGTACCAAAGCTGAGGGCTGGCTGGACGATGGGGTGAGATTCTGGGAGAGAAACAGAAAAAGAAAGAAGGCACACAGGAGAAGATGAAAAAAGAAGTCTCGGAAAAAGAACTCTTTGAGACCATGCCGGTCCCTAAAGCAGTAGCCACTCTGGCCATTCCTACGGTGATCAGCCAGGTGGTGACAATGATCTATAATCTGGCCGATACCTTTTTTGTAGGACAGATCGGGAACCCCTATATGGTGGCAGCAGTATCCCTGGTCTCGCCATGGTTTAACCTGCTGACTGCTCTGGGAAACCTTTTCGGATTGGGAGGCGGAAGCCTTATTTCCAGAATGCTGGGGAGAAATAACCACAGGGATATTAAAAATGTATCTGCTTTCAGCATATGGGGAGGAGGGACTGTTACTCTGGCATTTTCCCTTCTGACATTCCTCTTTCGAGAGCCTCTTTTAAATTTTCTGGGTGCAAGTCCGGATACCTATGGATATGCAGAAAGTTATCTGAACTGGGTAGTGGTTCTGGGGGGAGTGCCTACTATGCTGAGTTTGACTCTGGGGCATCTGCTGAGGAGTGAGGGACATGCCAGACCTGCCAGTATCGGTATGATGTTTGGGGGTATCCTGAATGTAGTGCTGGACCCTGTGCTGATCTTTGGCTTTCATCTGGAGGTAACGGGAGCTGCCATAGCAACGGCATTTTCTAATCTTGCCTCAGTGGTATTTTTTGTACTTATGTATATTGGTTTGAGAGAGAAAACAGCAGTGTCTCTTCACCCCAGACACTTTACTTTCCGGTTTGTAGGGCGGATTTTCTCTGTAGGACTGGCTTCGGCCCTGGCTACGGCTCTTGGAAATGCTTCAAATATGGTTATTGTAAAATTGTCCTCCGGATATGGGGATATTCCTGTGGCGGCCTATGGCATTGTAAAGCGGATCGATCAGTTTCCGTTGAATGTCTCTATGGGACTGTGTCAGGGATTTATGCCCCTGGTAGGTTATAACTATGCAGCCAGAAATTACAAGCGGATGCGGTCAGTATCCTTCTTTTCCTGGAAAACAGCGCTGATTCTGTCAGCTTGTTTTGTGGCCTGCTTTGCAGTATTTGCCCCTCAGATTCTCCATCTTTTTATTCCAGAGCCGCAGACCAGCGCATTGGGCGCCAGGTTTCTCAGGATTGCCTGTCTGGCAGTGCCCCTTACAACAGTGAACTTTCTTATCAGCTATACCCTTCAGGCTATGGGGAAAGGCCCTCAATCGGCTATCCTTACCTTCAGCCGTCAGGGGCTTCTGAATATTCCTCTGTTGATTCTCATGAATATAACTGTTGGACTTTATGGCATGATCTGGACCCAGCTGGTAGTGGAAGTGATCATGCTGCCAGTATCCTTCGGTATGTACATGCACACACTGAAAGGGCTGAAAAATGTGGAAAAGCAGGAATGATTCCAGGGGAAAATGTGGAAAACAGAGAATACAGTAAAAGAGGTGAACAGAGATTTGAAAGGAAAGATAATGGCTTTTTTCATGGCTGGCATTCTGCTTTTTATGGGCGGGTGCGGAACTATGGAAAACAGAGATACAGAAAATAATACAGAGACTGGTTCTGAAACAACTTCTGATCCGGCAGGTGATTCAGAAGAAACTTCCAGAACAGAGGATTCCCAGGAGAGCGCTTCCGGAACAGAGGAAAAGGGCGATTATGTGACAGAAGGCACAGAGGAATACCGGGGATTTACTCTGGATAATGTGCTCCATTCAGAAACCCATGGAGATATCCATTTTAACCTTTATGTTCCTGACAGCTACGATGGAGAGGAACCCTGCGCAGTGTTTTTCACTCTGCCAGGTTATGAAGGACTGTATTTCCAGGGAGTGGGGGAAAACCTCTACAGCGAGAACTTTGGATTTGAAGCCCAGGCCTATGACCCGGATATGATCATCGTGGCCCCTCAACTTTCAGACTGGGGAGAGACCTTAGCCGATCAGACCATTGCCCTGGTGGAATACTTTCTGGCGAACTATAACATTGACCCGGACAGAGTTTATGGAGAAGGCTATTCCGGAGGAGGAGAAACCATGTCCCAGGTTATGGGAAAGAGGCCGGAGCTTTTTGCAGCTTATCTTCAGTGCAGCTCTCAGTGGGATGGGGATTATGAACCAGTTATAGAAAGCCGGACTCCGGTGTATTTTGTTATCGGAGAAAGTGATGAATACTATGGCTCTCAGCCCACCCAGGAGGCCTATGACAATCTGTATGAGCTTTACCGGCAGGAAGGTCTATCTGATGAAGAAATCAGTCAGCTTCTGGTGCTGGACATCAAGGAGGCAGATTATTTTGAAAGCCAGGGCGTGACCGTCCAGCATGGAGGCGTCAATCTTTTCGCCCAGGATGAGGAGATCATGGGATGGCTTTTCAGCAAGCAGAGAGAAAATTGAAAAAAGGATCAATTTTTACGGATATGGAGGAAGGAAGATGAAAGTATTACTGGTAAACGGAAGCCCTCATGAAAAAGAGTGTACCAATATGGCCCTGAATATTGTAGGAGAGGCCCTGGAAAAAGAGGGAATCCAGACAGAGATATTCTGGATTGGAAATAAGCCCCTTACAGGCTGTATTGGCTGCGGCTACTGTGGAAAAAAGGAAAAATGCAGATATGAAGACCGGGTGAATGAATTTCTGGACATGGCTGAGGAATATGACGGATTTGTCTTTGGAGTAACGGTCCATTTCGCCTCTGCGGCAGCATCTATGTCTGCTTTTATGGACAGAAGCTTCTTTGTGGACCACTGTGCAGACAGGAAGATTTTTGAACTGAAGCCAGGGGCAGTGGTGGTATCTGCCAGAAGAGCAGGAACCACCGCCACCATAGACCAGATGAATAAATATCTGCTGTATGCCCAGATGCCGGTGGTTTCTTCCCGGTACTGGAACATGGTCCATGGGCAGACTCCGGATCAGCACCAATTATATCCGGTAAAGAAAAAATAAAGAGTATTGACAGCGAACCTTTGCCGCATTATATTTTTTACTATAGTAAAGTTGAAAAGTATCAGGACGCTGAAAATATTCTATAAATAAAGGAAGGGGAAAGACTTATGTACAATCTGCAGCTTGAGACGTTTATTGTTGTGGCGGACATGGGGAGCTTTAATAAGGCGGCAGAAGCTCTCTATATCACGCCTCCCGCTGTTACCAAACAGATCAATCTTCTGGAAAAAGATCTGGGCCTGAAGCTGTTTAACAGAACCCATCGTGGCCTTGCCCTTACAGAGGCGGGAAAATCTCTTTACAGAGATTCGAAATATATCATTCAGTATTGTAAGGAATCTGTGGAGCGGGCCAGAAAGGCTATGGAGGAGAAGGATAATATTATCCGGATCGGGACCTCTCCCATGACTCCTGCCGGGCCTCTTATGCAGATCTGGGCCAAGGTACAGAAAGATTATCCGGATATCAAGCTGCAGATGATCCCTTATATGAACAGTCTGGAAAACGCCAGGGAGATCCTGAAAAATCTGGGAGAGAATATTGACGTAGTAGGAGGCATCTTTGATGAGACTATGCTGAAGCTTCGTCAGTGTTCCGGACTGGAGCTCTCCAGACAGCGGATCTGCTGTGCGGTTTCTGTGAACCACAGGCTGGCCGAAAGGGAGATGCTCACTTTCCAGGACCTGTATGGAGAAAATTTCCTGATGATGCACCGGGGCTGGAGCAACTATGTAGATGAGCTCCGGGACGATATCTGGAAAAACCATCCTCAGATTAATGTCATAGATTTTGACGTATACAGTGTGGATATTTTTAACCAGTGTGAGAACAGTAATGACATCCTTATGGCAGTAGAAAACTGGAAGGAGGTCCACCCACTGCTGAAGGTGATACCGGTAGAATGGAAATATACTATTCCATACGGAATCCTCTATTCTCAGGAGCCTTCTGCCCTGGTAAAGAGATTTCTGAAAGGGATACAAAAAACTTTGTAAACACAGATATAGCTAGTATAAAGTGAAAGGTATGTACTGGGAAACTAATGGAGACTTCTGCGGAAGTCTCTTTTTTCTTATAATAAAAGCTGTAAAATAAACAGAAACGGGACAGGCCCAGGGAGAAAACTCTCAGGTAAATGCAGGCGCAGATTGATAAAAACTAACAGGAGGGGATACAGGCAATGAATAATTTTATATATGAAAATAAGACCAAGGTCTTTTTTGGACGGGGATGCGTAAAGGAATTCCTGACCTGTCTGGTAAAGGACTATGACACCATAATGATGGGCTACGGACAGGGCTCTGCAAAAAGAAACGGGATATATGATGAGGTTCTGGGAATCCTTATGAGAGAAGGTAAGACCGTGGTGGAATTTTCGGGGATCATGCCGAATCCTACCTATAAAAAAGTAATGGAAGGCGTAAAACTGGCAAGAGCCCATCAAGTGCAGATGATATTGGGAATCGGCGGCGGTTCTGTGATGGACTGCTGTAAGGCAGTGGCCCTGGCAGCCAGATATAAGGGAGACGCCTGGAAAAATTTCTGGGACAGGAAGGGAATCATTGATTTTGAACCCATACCGGTAGGGGTGATACCCACCACTGCAGGAACAGGAAGTGAGTGCAATGGCGCCGCTGTGATTACCAATGAGGAGGAAAAGGTAAAAATTGGATATGATTATCCAAAATGCAACCCGGAGTTTGCCCTTATGGACCCTGCATATACATTCAGTGTGCCCAGGGAACAGATGGTATCCGGGGCCTTTGACAGCCTTTCTCATATTATGGAAACTTATTTCAGCGGTCCGGACAGAGACAATGTGTCTGATGATGTTGCAGAGGCGCTGATGCGGAACGTGGTGCGGAATCTGCGGACTGTCGTGAAAGACCAGGAGGACTATACCGCCCGGAGCAATCTTTTCTGGGACTCCACTTTGTCAGAAAACCGGCTGATCAAGCTGGGGAAAAAAGGAGACTTTGAATGTCATCTGATGGAACATCAGCTGGCGGCCTATACAGACTGTAATCACGGTCAGGGAATGGCGGTGCTGCATCCCGTGTACTACCGCCATATTTACAGAGACGGTTTGAAAAAATTCGTGAGATTTGCCAGAAATGTATGGGAGATTCCTGGAGAGGGGAAAAGTGAGGAAGCCCTGGCAGAGGCAGGAATTGACGCTCTGGCAGATTTTATCCGGGAAATCGGACTCCCCACTACCCTGCGGGAGCTGGGGATGAAGGACAGGAAACAGCTGGGAGAGATTGCAGAATCCTGTCGTTTTTCACCGGGGAGTTACCGGAAGATGACTTCCGGGGAGATACTGGAGATTTTCCAGGAGTGCTTTTAATATGCTGAATGGACATCTTCGATGACACAGGGAGAAGCTTTTGAAGGGCTATTTGAAAATATTGTATAGATATCTGCGGATTGATAGAGTATAATACTATTTTATAGGGGGCGTGGCCTATGAAGATAGAAGAAGGCTGCAGACTGCGGGGGCGGGAAGCTATGATATATTTTAGGGAGAAAAGTTGAATGGGATTAGAGAATGTAAAATCAGGAAAGCTGCTATATCATCTGACTGAATTGAAAAATCTCGAATCAATTATCCGCTTTGGATTAGTTCCGAGAAAAGTCCTTCAGGAAAATACAGTAATATTTGAAGATATAGCAAATCCGGAGATTATTGTGAAACGAGAACGTTTGGGGTTGGATGAATATATTCCATTTCATTTTCATCCCTATACTGCATTTGATCTGGCGGTGAAAAAGCAGCACGCAAATGATGAAATGATGTATATTTGCATCAGCAGGGAATTGGCAAGAAGAAATAACTTTAAAATACTTCCCAAACATCCCCTGTCATTGGAAAACTAGCAGTTATATGATTACGAAGAAGGATTTAAGCGGATTGATTGGGATACTATGGCAAAGGTGGGATTAAGCGATCAAGTTTCAAAGCAGACCAAAATGGCAGAATGCTTGAGTGCAAAAGTAATTCCGGTAGATTGTTTTTTGTGCTTTTATGTTCCTTCAGAACAATCAAAGGAATTTGTAGAAAATACTTTGCACATATATGGGGTAGAGTTTCCACCGCCATTTGTCAATGTAATGCCCCAGTGGTTCTGACAGGGAGGTGATTGTGTTGATTAAATATGAAACAGGAGATATGTTTGCATCTGGAGCAGAGTGTTTAATTAACACGGTCAACTGCGAAGGGTATATGGGAAAAGGAATCGCTTATCAATTTAAGATGAAATTTCCCGAAAATAATAAGTCCTATGTAAAAGCATGCAGAAATGGCAGTTTGCGTCCAGGAACTTTACACGTGTTTGTTGAGGATGGAATTACAATTATAAACTTTCCTACAAAAGATAGATGGAGAGAAAAATCCAAACTGAGTTATATAGAGACGGGGTTAGATGAGTTTTTGAGAGTGCTTCCTGATCTGCAGGTCAAGTCGATTGCAATTCCGCCGCTGGGATGCGGAAACGGAGGACTTCAATGGCCCGTGGTAAAACGGCTGATTGAAGAAAAACTGGAAAAGGCTGATGAAAAATATACCTTTCAAATTTATGAGCCAGGCGGCAATTATGTACAGAAGCCGAAGAATGTTCCGAAACTTTCTGCTTCCAGTTTGATTATCATGAAATTGAAGATAGGGCTGAAGAAGCATACAAAGCTGCGGCTTCAAAAGGCGGCTTATTTTATGAATATATTTGCGGATGAGCCGTATTTTTCTTTCCAGAAGCACAAATATGGGCCCTATGCGCATGCGATAGATATTGTAGGGCGTGATATAGGCGCATATCAGAAGTTTTATGGAATTAAAGATACAGAAATGACGTATCAGATGGTATATAAGACCATATGCAGTGAAAAAACAGATAAAACTCTGGAGCGGCTGCTTCCAGCAGTGGCACAGGCTGTACAGTATGTAAACCAGATTGAGAGTGACCATGATCTGGAAGGAATTTCGACAGTATTGTTTCTTGCTCGGTCTGAATCGGGACAGAGTGAGAGTCAGATCATTCAGAATTTTAAAGCGTGGTCTGAGGATAAGGCAATTCGCTTTTCAGAGAATGAGATAAAAAGATACATTAGGTATCTGGAAACAACCGGGCTCATACAGAATTGACAATCGCAGACAGGTGTGCTAGACTACAGGCAGTTACTCGGAGGGTCGGCTGTAAAAAAGGCCGGCTGGATAAGAGGCTGGTTGAGATATCTGTTCCTCGGAGGGCAAGTCGTTCAGCAGAAAAGGCAGGCCGGATAAGAGATAAGCTGAGATGCTTATTCCTTATCCGGCTTTTTTCAGCGGTTTTTGAAAGACTTTGTGGCCCTTTGGGGCAGGGAAACAGACTAGCAGGGCCTTTCGGGTTCTTCTGCACTAGAAACGATTGGAGGAAAAGAAAATGGATTTTTTAAACGGCAAGATTAAAACCCTGTATTTTAAGTACTTGTCTGCGGCTTTTGGAAGCGCACTGATCACGTCCATCTATTCCATAGTGGATATGGCTATGGTGGGACAGTACCACGGGCCGGAAGGCTCCGCAGCTTTGGCGGTAGTTGCGCCGGTGTGGAATATTATCTACAGCCTGGGACTTCTGATGGGAATCGGGGGCTCTGTTCTTTTCAGCACTATCAGAGGAAAGGCAGACGGCGATATCCGGAAGTCCAATCAGTATTTTACCGCTTCGGTAATCGGCTCTGTTATACTGGCCGGAATCGTCTGGCTGCTGATCATCTTTTTTGATAAACAGCTTCTGGTTTTCTTTGGAGCGCAGGATAATACTCTGACCCTGGCAAGGGAGTACGTGGAGCCTATTAAATTTGCCATTCCCTTTTTCCTGTTTAACCAGATGCTGGCAGCTTATCTGAGAAATGACAAGAATCCGGCCCTGGCCACAGGGGGAGTTCTGGCTGGGGGTATCTTCAATATCTTCGGAGACTATTTCTTTGTATTTGTCTGCGATATGGGGGCATATGGAGCAGGACTGGCTACTGCTATCGGTTCTGCCATCAGCTTCCTGGCTATGCTGTCTCATTTCTTTATGAAGAAAAATACCCTTCGGCTGGTAAAACCGGAAGGGCTTTTTAGAAAACTGAAAGAAATCACGGTCACTGGATTTTCTACCTTTTTCATCGATGTGGCCATGGGCATCCTGACCATTCTGTTCAACAGACAGATTATGATCTATCTGGGAACAAACGCCCTGGCAGTCTACGGAGTGATCGTTAATATCAGCACCTTTGTTCAGTGCTGTGCTTACAGCGTGGGACAGGCTTCTCAGCCGATTATTTCCACCAATTATGGAGCCGGACTGGGAGACCGGATACGTGAGACATTGAAATATACTCTGGGAACCGTTGCCTTTTTCAGCATCCTGTGGACTGCCCTGAGCATGCTGATCCCTAACGCTTTTATCCGTCTGTTCATGGCGCCTACCGAAGAGGTGCTGGCCATTGCGCCCACCATTATCCGGTGCTACGGGATTTCTTTCCTGCTCCTGCCGTTAAATGTGTTTTCCACCTACTACTTCCAGGCTTTGATGAAGCCGAAGATTGCATTTATCGCTTCTGTAGCCAGAGGACTGGTGATCAGCGGAATCCTGATCTACCTTCTGCCGGCAGTATTGGGCGGAAACATCATCTGGTTTGCAATGCCAATCACCGAATTAGTTGTGGCTGTTTTTGTTGTCAGTGAAATGATAAAATATACAAAACAACTGAGTACAGAAAGGAAGGGATGACCATGAATAAAATCATTACCATTGGCCGTGAGTTTGGAAGCGGAGGCCGTGAACTTGGCAGGAGACTGTCAGAAAAGCTGGGATTTGCTTACTATGATCAGGAAATCATCAGTGAGATCGCCAGAAGAACAGAGATGTCGGAGCATTATGTCCAGTCTGTGGTGGAACATCAGCCCCACTTCTCTTTTCCCATTCATATCGGGCGGAGTTTTTACCCTACAGCCAGCCCTGTTTTCGATCTGACCATGACCATCTACCAGGAGCAGTCCAGGATCATCCAGGAAATGGCCATGAAATCAGACTGTGTCATCGTAGGACGCTGCGGAGATTATATCCTGCGGGATCAGAAGCCTTTCCGGATCTTTGTCTACGCAGATATGGAAAGCAAGATGACAAGGTGCCGGGAAAAAGCCTCCCAGGAGGAGAAAATGACCGATAAGGAATTAAAGCAGCATATTCTTGGCATCGATAAAAAACGGGCGAAATACTACGAATTCTATACCGGCCATAAGTGGGGCGATAAGCTGAATTTTGATATGTGCATCAATACTTCCCATATGGTCATCAAAGAGATGGTGCCTGCACTTGCAAAATTTTGTGAGAACTGAAACAGTTACCTGGATTTTGCATTAGGATAGATTTTTTCCATACGTTCATCGTCAAAGTGCTGGTCTATGACCTTTTCCCATCCGCTTTCGGCAGCAGATCCCCCGTCCCTCTGGTCATAACGGATCAGGGCGACGACGGAGACCAGCATATTGACTGCCATGAATGCAGCCAGGACCCATGTAAGGATATATCCCCATAACTTGGGGATTTTTTCTATGCAGGCAGACAGTGGCGGATACAGCCATTTGATCCAGATAACTGCGGCAATGCCCCAAAAAAAGCAATACAGAAGGTTGACCCTTCCGTCCAGGTTAAAGGGGATATCGCTGTAGTCCCAGAATACCTTTCCGAAGACAATCTCGGAGAGTACGCTGCACACATATTCATAGGCTCCTCCAAGAAAGGTGCCTACGAAAAAGAGATACCGGTCCGGCTTCTCTTTGTCTTTATACAGGAGTACGGTGGCAAATACAATGGCAAATCCCCATACAATGCTGAAAGGTCCCCAGACCAGACTGCTCCTGCTCATCCAGACCCCGGCAGTAATCCGGCAGAAAATGGTTTCCACAAAGTCCCCCAGGATACAGGCAATGAAAAACAGCCAGAAGAGTTTGTAGAAACCACACCCTTCAGCGAATTTTCCTTCCCTGCGGATTTCCTCGGCTCTTTCCATGATTACGGGGTAAGCTTTTGCCATACGGTGTTCTACGTGGCCCACAATAGAAGCTCCGAACCTGTTTGTAAAAACAGAAATCTTCCGCCTTACACGGGCTGCTCCTGGAATCTCGTTTTTAATATGAAAGACTGCGGCCAGAGAGAGGAGAATGTCCAGAAAGGCAGCGATACCACATATCCAAACCAGCAGCTGTGCGAAAAAATCCGGGATCAGCCGGTATGCCAAAAGGAGAAACCGGTTTCCATACCGCATGCTGAGAAGCCCCAGTACAGCCCACAGAATACTGTACTGCAGGCAGATATACCCGTCATAATTCCATTTCTTACCTGAATAATCCCACCACTTATGACTGTTCAGCCGTTCCAGCAATTTTCCGGTGAGCCATTCCACCATGGTAGCCAGAATACCGCAGCCTATAAGGAGAAAGAATGTATTATCCAGCAGATCTCCGGTAGTCAGGGTCATAAGAACCGCAGCGATTCCATAGACAAGACAGAAAGGACCCGTTGAGAATCCTCTGTTTATAAATCTTCGGTTTTTTATAGTACCTACCACTGTCTCAATGATCCATCCCAGAAAAGAATAGATCAGAAGCAGCCATAAAAGCTCTGTGATCGTATAATCCATAATATTCCATACCCTTGTATATGCAAGGTATCCCCTTCCTATAGTTTTTCCGGAGTTCAATCCGGTATCCATTTCCCCGGCACAAAAGGCAGGAGAATTTCTGTATATAGGATAGCAGATACAAAGAAGAGAGGATACTTACAGTTTTTTACATTTATCCTTACAAAACTGCAAAAAAGTCAGTTTTTTTGACACTTTTTGATTTTTGTCTAGACATATTTTTTAAATTGCAAGTAGTATGTTGGGCCAGGCTCTGGTATAACAGAAATCAATTTAAAAGAATCTCAGTATTGATACTGCTTTAAAGGAGGAATATTTCATGGATGTATCAACAACAGTAAAAAAATTCGGACTGGAGCAGGCTTTTAACTATTTGTATAAAGACCCTGACAAAAATCTTGTAAAGATCATGGACTGGGCGGATAAATTTGCCCAGGGTCAGTTTGAAAAGCAGCGGCATGCCATTCGCGATGCCATTACAAATCCGGAGAACCCCTATTATGGCTATATCCGTCACATTTTGAAAGATGTGGACCCTCACGTAATGAAAACAACGGCGGTAAATTTCTTTATTAACACTTCTATGATAGGATGGCCAAAACAGGAAGAATGCCGGAAGAAATACGGCTGCAATATTCCATGGGCAATCCTTCTGGACCCTACCAGCGCCTGCAACCTTCACTGCACCGGCTGCTGGGCAGCAGAATATGGAAATAAACTGAACCTCAGCTACGATGAGATTGACGATATTATCCGTCAGGGGAAAGAACTGGGCGTCTATATGTACATTTATACAGGCGGAGAACCTATGGTCCGGAAAAAAGATCTGATCCGGCTGTGCGAGAAGCATGACGACTGTATTTTCCTGTGCTTTACTAATGGAACACTGATAGATGAAGAATTTGCAGATGACATGCTCCGTGTAGGAAACTTTATCCCGGCAATTTCTCTGGAAGGATTTGAAAGCGCCACTGACCAGCGAAGAGGTGAGGGCGTATATCAGAAAGCCACAAAGACCATGGAGCTGTTAAAAAGGAAAAAACTGATCTACGGCATTTCCGCCTGCTATACCAGCGCCAATTTTGAGTCCATCACATCAGAGGAATTCTATGACAGCCTGATCGATATGGGAGCTTACTTTATCTGGTATTTCCACTACATGCCTGTAGGAAATGATGCTTCTCCGGAACTGATGCCTAATCCGGAACAGAGGACAGAGACTTACCGCCGCATCCGTCATTACCGGGCTACAAAACCTCTGTTTGCCATGGATTTCCAGAATGATGCAGAGTATGTCCAGGGCTGTATAGCCGGAGGCCGCAGATACTTCCATATCAATGCAAACGGCGATATTGACCCATGTGTATTTGTTCATTATTCAGACTCTAACATCCGGGAGAAGACCATCCTGGAGGCTTTGCAGTCACCTATGATGATGGCATATCATGACGGACAGCCTTTCAATGAAAATATGTTCCGGCCCTGTCCGATGCTGGAAAATCCTGAAAAGCTCAGAGAAATGGTGGCAAATACCCAGGTTCATTCCACAGACCTGCAGTCTCCGGAATCAGTAGAACATCTGTGTGCAAAATGCGACAGATATGCAGAAAACTGGAAACCAGTATCTGAGAAACTGTGGGAGGAAAGAAAGGCTGAGAAAGCAGCAAAACAAGGATAAACATCAGAACTTTCAGACGGATATGTGAAAATGGAGGGATTGCAATTAAGGGAAAGAACGTGAGAATCTATGAAACTTGACAAAGAGACAAGGATTTTTGATGTCCTGTATCCCTTTCTCCTGGGAGCCGCCATTGCCTTTATCCTGAATGTGCCTATGCGTGTTCTGGAAAAAAGGATTTTTCATAACCGTTATACAGAGAATAAGAAAGGCCTGAGAAAACTGGCCCGTCCTGTCAGCCTTGTCCTGACCATCGTACTGCTGATAGGAGCCTTGGGTTTGGTAACGTTTGTGGTGATCCCGGAACTGGGAAAGACCCTTCTCTATCTGGTGGAGACTGTCCAGGAGTTCGTGCCAGTGGCCCAGCAGTTTCTGGAAGAACTTTTTACAGACAACAGCCAGATACGCTCTGCTCTGGAAAGTGTGAACCTGAATATTGATAAGATCCTGGACAGCGCCTATTCTTTTCTGCAGAATGGCATGAAAAACCTTCTGGGATCTACAGTTTCAGCTATAGGTTCCATTGTAAACGGCGTGGTGAATTTTGCGGTGGCCTTTGTCTTTGCCTGCTATATACTGATACAAAAAGAAAGCCTGGCAGTACAGGTGAAGAAAATCCTGTATGCCTTTCTTTCAGAGAAAAAGGTTAAATGGTGCCTGGAAGTCTGTTCCCTGACCTTCCGGTCTTTTTCCAGCTTCCTGACAGGACAGTGCCTGGAGGCCCTGATCCTGGGTGTTATGTTCTTTATTGCCATGAACATCTTTGACCTGCCTTACGCCCTTTTAGTGGCAGTATTGGTTTCCATTACGGCCCTGATTCCTATTTTCGGAGCCTTCATTGCCTGTATTATCGGAGCTTTTCTGATCCTTATGGTGGATCCTCTCCAGGCTCTAGGCTTTGTGGTGCTGTTCCTGGTCCTGCAGCAGATCGAAGGAAACCTTATCTATCCAAAGGTAGTGGGAAGCTCTGTGGGACTGCCCTCTATCTGGGTGCTGGCCTGTGTGACCATTGGCGGAAACCTTATGGGCGTAGTGGGAATGGTGATCTTCATACCTCTGGCTTCTGTGTTCTACAGTCTTTTCCGGTCCACGGTGTATAGACGGCTGCGGGAGAAACATAAGGATGCGAAAACTTTTCTTCCATCAAATGTGGTTAAGTAAAGAGAGGAAAGGGGATTGAGATGCCGAAGGCATTTTTCAATCCCCCAATCCTTTATAAATTCGTATGGATTTTCTGTACTCATGGGGTGTCTGCCCCTGTATTTTTTTGAATGAACGGAAAAAATAAGAAAAATTTCCAAAGCCGCATATCTGTGCAATCACTTCTATTGTTTCATTGGTTTCTTCTAAAAGTTCACAGGCTTTTTGGATCCTGCACCGCCGGATAAAGCCGGAAGGCGTTTCTCCAACGGCCTTTTTAAAAAGGTTGATATAGTGATTCAGGCTGTACCCGGAAGCATGGGCAAGGGAAGACACAGAAAGCTCCTCTCCCAGATGTTTCTTAATATACTGAATGGACTCTATGGCTGCAGGAGAGGTCATTTCGCTGTTATGCCTGATAATTGCTGAGAAGATTTTAAGAATACAAGATTTTATTTCCAACTCACTTGCAAAATCCGGATAAATAAAATTATTGCGGATGGTCTTAAAGAGAACGGTCAGCTGCCCCATTCCATCCAGGTATAAGGGAAGATTCAAATCGGCCAGTCTCCCGCTTTCATCGGAAAATACAATATAGTATGAATAATAAGGGGTAAATCCCTCTAAATGCATTCCCGGCTTTCGGATGAACAATCTCTCTGGTATGGTCTGGATTCTCTGATGGTCTGTGACAATGGTACCAGAGCCCTCTAAAATCAGTTCCAGCTCATAGTATTTTGCAACACGCTTTCCATAGGATTGACGGTTGGAGGGGGAGTTTTTCTTTGTCAGCTGCACTGCGGATATTAGTTCCGGCATAAATTTTCCCATCATGGAATCCTGAACCTCCTGAATATTGTGATTTTGTACATAAAATATGGAGCCAATGCATTGTATGTACCCTTTTTCTGCACTATAGTATTTATATAGTATACATGAAGGGAGATGGAAATACAAGATGTCATACGAAGCTTTTACTGCTGAACAGTTAAGAAATATTATTGAGGGAAAATGTGCATATGACAGGATACCGATGATCTATCAATTCTGGACTTCTACACCCAGATTTGGAAAAGAGGAAGAGCGTGCAAAAGAGTTATGTGCAAAGTATCCATGTGATGCCCAGTATTTTGAGATTACTATTCCTGATGTTTCCCAGGCCCCGGAAGATGATCCCGATTATAAATGGCTTTATCGTACACCAAAAGAACAGAAATCCGCAGGGCTGGATGCACAGATTTTAATAGAAGACTGGGAGGAACTGGACGAAATTATTGAACATTTTCCGGACCCTGATTATAAGAATATGTTTCAGGATAAAGGAAAACATGATTTCCGTTACAGGATCGGCTATTGGTGGTACTGCTTTTTTGAACGCCTCTGGTCCTTGCGTGGAATGGAAAATGCGTTAACAGACTTCTATTTCTATCCAGATGAGGTACACCGTCTGTTCCAAAAGCTGACGGATTTTTATATGAGAGTTATTGAAAGAAGCAAAGAAGAACTGCAGGCTGATGCCATTTTCACTTCTGATGATATTGGAATGCAGACAGGACCATTTTTCTCAGAAGAAATTTTTGTAGAATTTTTCAAGCCATATTATAAACAGCTGATTGATAAGGCCCATTCTCTGGGAATGCATTTCTGGCTACATACTTGCGGTAATATTGAACGATTTCTGCCTCATTTCATTGAAATTGGGCTGGATGTGATTCATCCTATTCAGAAATATACCATGGAAGAGAAGAAAATCGCAGAACAGTTTGGAGACAAAATCTGTATCTGGGCAGGATTTGACGTACAGAAAACCATTCCCTTTGGCACACCGGAAGATGTCCGAAAAGAAGTACGCTTTATGATCGATACCTATGCAAGAGATGATGGACGGTTTATGCTGACCTGTGGAAACGGCTTGACTTCTGACTGCAAGATAGAGTCTTTTGAGGCTTTGCTGGATGAGACCTATCACTATGGACTTCAAAAAAGAAAAAATGAAATAAACAGCAGCGCCTCGCACTCAATAAGGGCCTGATCTTATTGAGAGTGGGGACCCTATGTATTTTAAGACATAGCCTGCTGTCTGTGACATACAATTACAAACAAAATATAGCAGTATGTACCTAAAGGTTCCTACTGGTAAACTAAACGAGTCTTCTGAGGAAGACTCGTTTTTCTTATAATAAAAATGTAAAAACAGTCTGCTGGATTTCGTGGACAGCAGCCCCCACATCAGCGGACCTGAAAGTTTCGTAAGAAAGGACAGTGAGATATGAAAAAAAGAATCGCAGCATTGATGATAACAACGATTTTTGCTCTGATAGGGGCAGGGTGCAGCCAGAATGATCCTTCCGGGCAGGCAGCAGACAGCAGCAATGCCCAGGAGGAGGCGGCAGAAGACGACAATGCCCAGGAGGCCCCAGCAGAAGATACCGGAGATACAGCTTCTTCCGATACGGAAACGGCCCAGGAAGGCCAGTCTGAAAGCTCAAATGTTCTTATTGCTTATTTTTCCGTGCCTGAGGATGTGGATACAGAAGGAATCGATGCCAATGCAGGAGCCAGCGTTGTGGTAAGAGAGGGCCAGGTTATGGGAAATCTGGAGTATATGGCAGATGTGATCCAGCAGACCATTGGCGGAGATCTGTTCAGGATTGAGACTGTGGAAGAATATCCTCTGGACCATGAACCACTGGTAGATCAGGCAGCCGAAGAACAGGACGAAGAAGCCAGACCGGAACTGTCCACACAGATAGAGAATCCGGATCAGTATGACACTATCCTTCTGGGGTATCCCAACTGGTGGGGGGACATGCCTATGGCGTTGTACACTTTCCTAGAGGAATATGACTTTTCCGGAAAGACCATTATTCCTTTTACTGCCCATGGAGGCAGCGGTTTTTCTGACACAGTGGATACCATCGCAGAGCTTCAGCCAGATGCAGAAGTCAGCGATGAAGGACTGAGTATTTCCAGAAATGATGTAGCAGACGCTCAGGAAGAGATCAGCTCCAGGGCCCAGGGATTAGAGAGGTGAAGATAAAATGAAAAAGCGTATTTTAGGAAAAGATTTAGAGGTTTCTGCAGTGGGTCTTGGATGTATGGGCATGAGCCATGCCTACGGCCCTGCAGCGGATAAAAAAGAGATGACAGAACTGCTGGCCCAGGCGGTTGATATGGGCTATACCTTTTTTGACACAGCGGAGGTCTATGGAACTCCTGAGATCCCCACGATAATGAGGAGCTTCTTGGAACGGCACTGAAGCCCTACAGAGACCAGATCATTCTGGCTTCTAAATGCGGAATCCGGTTTGACGAGACTTCTTCTGCAGTGAATAAGCCTCTGATACCTGATGGAAGGCCGGAGACTATTAAGAAATCTGCAGAGGGCTCTCTGAAACGGCTGAACACAGACCATCTGGATCTTTACTATATTCACAGGATTGACAAAAATGTGCCTATTGAGGAAACGGCAGGAGCTATGAAGGAATTGATAGAAGCCGGAAAGATTACCCATTGGGGTATTTCTGAAGCAGATGAGGAAACTTTGCGAAGGGCCTGCAAAGTCTGCCCGGTAACTGCGGTACAGAACCGCTATTCTATGATGTATCGGGATTATGAGGCATTGTTCCCTGTACTGAAAGAGCTTCAGATCGGATTTGTAGCCTTTTCTCCTCTGGCAAACGGATTTCTTTCTGCAAAATACAATAAGGATTCCAAGTTTGCAAAAGGAACCGACTACCGCAGCGTAATGCCCCAGTTTTCACCAGAGGCCATAGATAAGAACCAGGAGATGCTCCAGTACCTGGAAGAGATAGCAGATAAGAAAGACGCTACCCCGGCTCAGATTTCTCTGGCCTGGATGCTGGCAAAGAAGCCCTGGATCGTACCCATCCCCGGAACCAGAAAATACGGAAGACTGCTGGAAAATGCCCAGGCTTCAGAGGTGGAACTGACAGACCAGGAAGTCAGAGAACTGGATAAAATGCTGGATACAGTTCCAATGTCAGAGGTATTCGGCGGTTCCAGAGTGAAAGAGAAAAAATAGAAAGGAAGATGCATTATGGAATATGTAACTTTAAATAATGGAGTAAAAATGCCTCAGCTTGGATTTGGGGTTTATCAGATCAAGGACCCGGCTCAGTGTGAACAAGCCGTCCTGGATGCTATTTCTGTAGGCTATCGTCTGATCGATACAGCGGCGTCCTATGGAAATGAAGAGGCGGTAGGCCAGGCCATCAAGAAATGCGGAGTTCCCAGAGAAGAACTGTTTATTACTACAAAGCTGTGGATTTCTGACACCAGCTATGAAGGAGCCAAGGCTGCCTTCCAGAAATCCCTGGACAGACTGGGACTGGATTATCTGGATCTGTATCTGATCCATCAGCCTCTGAATGACTATTACGGCGCCTGGAGAGCCATGGAAGAACTGTATAAAGAGGGAAAAGTACGGGCTATCGGCGTGTGCAGCTTCTATCCTGACCGTCTGGCGGACCTTATCGCTTTTAATGAAGTGGCTCCTGCAGTAAACCAGGTGGAAGCAAACGTTTTCTTCCAGCAGAAAGAGTCTCAGGAATACATGGAGTCCAAAGGTGTGGTCATGGAAGGATGGGCGCCTTTTGCAGAGGGAAAAAACAATCTGTTTCAGAATGAGACCCTTCAGAAGATCAGAGATAAATACGGAAAGAGTATTGCCCAGATAGTTCTCCGCTGGCTGCTTCAGAGAGGAATCGTATGTATTCCTAAGAGTGTGAAAAAAGAACGTATGGAGCAGAACTTTAACGTATTCGATTTTCAGCTGGATCAGGAGGATATGGAGAAGATTGCCGGACTGGATACAGGCACAAGCTGTTTCTTTAACCATCGGGATCCGGAAGTAGTAGAGAACCTGGCAGGTCTTGTAAGAAACGTATAAATAGTTAGGAAAGGAGCCTGAATGAAAAAGAAAATTGCAGCGGCGGTGGTGCTGGTAATTGTGATCCTGGCCTGCATTGTAGGCTACTATTTATACCGGATGTGGCCCATGCTGAGCACCACTATGGGAGAGGTGGAAAATACAGAGGAACATCAATCTCATATGGCAGGGGACCAGCCTTCCGACGTGGAAAATGTATCCACTGTTTACATGACTACAGAGATTAGTCCAGAGGGTCTGATGAATGCCTATGAAGCTCTGGGAGTGGAGCTGACAGGAGAAAATACGGCAGTGAAGCTGTCTACAGGCGAACCGGGAAGCAACTACCTGGATCCGGATCTGATCAAAGATCTGGTCCAGTATGTGAACGGCACAATTGTGGAGTGTAATACGGCCTATGAAGGATCCCGGACAGAGACTCAGATGCACTATCAGGTAGCAGAAGACCATGGTTTTACGGACATTGCAGATTTTGTGATCATGGACGAAGATGGCTCTGTAAGTATTCCTGTAGAGGGCGGCACCAGGATGACAGAAAATCTGGTAGGAGCTCATTTCCCGGAATATGACGGATTTCTTGTGCTTTCTCACTTTAAGGGCCATGCCATTGCCGGATTCGGCGGCACTATTAAAAATATTTCCATTGGAATGGCTTCTCAGGAAGGAAAGTGCCTGATCCACACGGACGGCGCCAGCCATACCAGCCCCTGGGGCGGAGCTCAGGACCCGTTTTTGGAGTGTATGGCAGAAGCAGGAAAGTCTGTACAGGACAGCCTGAATGGAAACATTGTGTATATCAATGTGCTAAACCGGCTGTCCGTAGACTGTGACTGCGACTCAAGTCCTGCAGAGCCGGATATGCACGATATCGGTATCCTGGCATCTACAGACCCAGTAGCTATCGACCAGGCCAGTGTGGATTTGATCTATGAGGCAGAGGACGGAGCTGCTCTGGTGGAGAGAATGGAATCCCGGAATGCTGAGCATGTGCTTCAGCATGGAGAAGAAATCGGCCTGGGAAACCGGAGCTATGATCTGGTATCCATTGATTAGAAATTCCAAGGTGACTGTCAAAAACCGGATAAGGGAACTGGCCGGAATCTTTAGACAAGAATGAAACAGAACAGGAGAGAAAGGGCATGTTGGAAGTTATAGAAAGAGAATTTATCTATATCAGCTATTATTTTATGGTGCAGCTGCGGCAGATTTTTGTTTACTGGGTGGCAGGCATGGTCATTGGATCTCTTGTCTCTGTATTTGCAAAAAACGCCATTCATAGTCTTTTTGGAGGACTGAAAGATAAAAAAATGGGAATCTGGGGAGTGATCCCCGCAAGTCTTCTGGGAACTTTATCCCCTCTGTGTATGTATGGAACAATTCCCATTGCAGCTTCCTTTTCCCGACAGGGAATGCGGGACGACTGGCTGGCAGCCTTTATGATGAGCAGTATTTTGCTGAATCCTCAGTTAATGCTTTACAGTACAGCCCTGGGAGGCCAGGCTCTGGCCGTTCGGCTGGTTACCTGCATTTTCTGCGGGATTCTGGCAGGGCTGCTGGTACATTTTCTTTGGGGAAAGAAAGAATTTTTCCGCTTCGACGGGTTTGCGCCAGGCCCAGGCCGTGACACGGACCCTGATCTTTTCCTCCGTTTTTTTAAAAATCTGGGGAGAAATGTGAGAGCTACGGGCCCATATTTCCTCATAGGCGTTCTTCTTTCTGCACTGTTTCAGAGATATGTACCGGCAGATGCTTTTGCCAGTATTTTTGGAGAGAATGAGGGATTCGGCCTTCTTTTGGCAGCTACTATCGGCGTGCCCCTTTATGCCTGCGGGGGAGGGACTATACCCCTTCTGCAGCAGTGGCTGGCTTCGGGCATGAGCATGGGCGCGGCAGCCTCCTTTATGATCACCGGCCCTGCCACCAAGATTACCAATCTGGGTGCTTTAAAAATCGTGCTGGGCTTCCGGCATTTTTTTCTATATCTGGTTTATGTGATGCTTTTTTCTATGGTAAGCGGATTTATTGTAAACCTCGTGCTATAGGACAAGAGACAGGAAAGAGAGGATATGATATGGCATATAAGAAGAAATACGCAGCATTTCTGCTTACTGCAGTGCTGGGAGCATCTCTGGCAGGCTGCGGCGCTTCCGGAGGAAATACCCGGGAAGAAACTGCAGCTCAGACAGAAGCAGCACAGGAGGATGCAGCCCAGGAAGGCACCACCCAAGAAGATACTGCACAGGCAGATACTGTGCAGGGAGAGGAGAGTACAGAGAGCAGCTCTCAGGAGACAGACGAGGCAGGCAGTTCGGAAGAGAATGCAGGAGGAAGCAACATTTTAATCGCTTATTTTACCGCAGCGGAAAACAGCGGTGTAGATGCAGAAGCTTCTGCCAGTTATTCAGAAGTAGATGGAGAGGCCAAGGGAAGAATGGAGGCCCTGGCAGAGATGATCCAGGCGGAAACAGGAGGAGACCTGTTCTCCATCCAGACAGAGGAAGTTTATCCTGCGGACGGAGGAGACTTGATCGACTATGCTGCCGAAGAGCAGGATGAAGATGCCCGCCCGGAACTTAGCACACACATTGAAAATCTGGATAATTACGACACGATCTTTATCGGCTATCCGAACTGGTGGGCGGATCTTCCTATGCCTCTTTATACCTTTTTCGAGGAATATGACTTTTCCGGGAAAACCATTATTCCTTTTAATTCCCATAATGGAAGTCGTTTTTCCAACACAATCAGTACAATTCAGGAGCTGGAGCCAGAGGCAACGGTGATTGAAGATGGATTTACCATTAATGAACGCCAGGTTCCCGATGCAGCAGGTGAGATCGCAGACTGGCTGGATGAGATCGGATATTGACCGGAGGCTAAAAAGACAGGGATATAAATGCTGAAAAGATATATTTATAAAATTCTTCTTATAGCATGCTGCCTCTGCCTGGTTTCCTGCGGTTCCGAGCCTGGATCCGGAGGGCGGGCAGGTACAGAGGGGTCTCAGGCCCAAGAACGGGAATTCTTTGCAATGGACACCGATATGACTTTTACTGCATATGGCCAGGAAGCAGACACAGCTCTCCAGGCAGCGGAAGAGGAGATCCATAAGCTGGAAGGGGAATGGTCGGTGACCGATGAAAACAGCCAGATTTACAAAATAAATCACAGCCAGGGAGCACCGGTAACACTCAGCGAGGATACCGCCAAAATCCTGGACTTTGCCCTGGAAATGGCCCGGCAGACAGATGGGGCCCTGGACCCCACTATTTATCCTATTATGACTGCCTGGGGATTTACCACAGACCAAAACAGGATTCCCTCTTCAGAAGAGATAGAGTCTCTTCTGGAAAATGTAGGATATGAGCAGGCAGCTCTGAATGGAAATCAGATCCAGCTTCCGGCAGGAATGGAACTGGACCTGGGGGCTGTGGGAAAAGGCTATGCCGGTGACCTGGCAGCAGAAATTCTGAAAGACCGGGGAATCACGTCAGCCCTTCTGGACATAGGCGGCAACATACAGGCCATAGGCTCCCGGCCAGATGGCAGTAACTGGCGGCTGGGAATCCGGAATCCTTTCGGAGAAGGCCAGGTAGGAGTTCTTTCCGTATCTGACCGGGCAGTGGTCACTTCGGGAAATTACGAAAGATATTTTGCAGGCGATGATGGTCAGACATACGGACATATTATAGATCCTTCCACCGGATATCCGGCAGATACAGGACTGGCCTCTGTAACTATAATCGCAGAGGAAGGAAAAGTGGGAGATGCTCTTTCCACGGCCATGTTTGTGAAAGTCCCTCAGGAAGCAGAGGAATACTGGAGGGCCCATCAGGATTTTGACATGCTGATGATAACTGAAGAGGGAGAGATACGGCTGACGGAAGGCATTCAAGACAGTTTTACATTAAGCGGCAGTTTTGCAAATATGGAAGTCCAGGTAATAAGGTCTCAGTGATAAGAAAAGGAAAAGGAGCTTTATTTATGAACAGGAAACAACAGGCGAAAATCGCCGTGGATATATTCATGACTCTGTGCCTTCTCTTCCTTATGCCCTATGAGCTGATAGGAGAGGCAATCCATGAATGGATCGGAGCAGGAATGTTCCTGCTGTTTATCCTTCATCATATCCTGAACAGAAAATGGACCGGAAATCTCACCAAGGGCAGATATAAACCGCTGCGGATCATACAGACAATCCTGGTGATGCTGATACTGGTCTGCATTTTAGGTTCTATGATCAGTGGAATCATACTTTCCAGACATGTGTTTGACTTTTTGGAAATACGGGGCCTGAGCGCTCCCGCCAGGGTAATCCACATGACCTGCGCCTACTGGGGATTTGTGCTGATGTCTCTGCACCTGGGTATCCACTGGGGAATGATGATGGGAATAGCAGGGAAAATCTTCCCCAAACCTTCCAAGGCAAGGACCTGGATCTTAAGGCTGGCAGGAATCGGAATCGCAGGATATGGAGTTTATGCCTTTATAAAAAGAGATATCCTCAGTTATCTGCTGATGCAGGTACAATATGTATTTTTCAACTTTGAAGAGCCGGTAATCTTTTTTATTCTGGATTATATGGCGGCTATGGGACTATTTGTTTTTATAGGATATTATCTTCGGAAAGGACTTGCCAGGAAAAGGCAGGGATAATGAAACAGGTAAACAACAGTATTAAAAAAAGGAGCAATGATGATCATGAAAGCAAAGAAATTATTATCCATAATCTTAGTGGGAGTATCAGCAGTCAGCCTTCTGGCAGGCTGCAGTTCAGGAACCAGCAGCCAGGACAATTCTGCAGAAGAAACTGCCGGCAGCACTCAGGAAGAGTCTTCAGAAGAAACAGCCCAGAGTGATGGACAGGAAGAAACAGAAGAAGCTCAGACCGACACCCAGGGAGATACAGAAGAATCAGCCCAGGAGACAGGGACTTCTGATACTTCAGGAGCAGGAAATGTACTGGTAGTTTACTATTCTGCTACGGGAAATACAGAAAATGTGGCAAACATCATTGCAGAGACAACTGGCGGAGACCTTTTTGAATTAGAGCCAGTGGAGCCTTATACAGATGAAGATCTGAACTATAGTGATGAAAACAGCCGTGTATCCAGGGAGCATGAGGACGAAAGCCTGAGAGATGTGGAGCTGGCCTCTACAACAGTAGACAACTGGGACTCCTATGATACTGTATTTATCGGATATCCGATCTGGTGGGGCATCGCCGCCTGGCCGGTAGACTCCTTTGTAGAGAACAATGATTTTACAGGAAAGACTGTGATTCCATTTGCAACCTCCGCATCATCAGGACTTGGCGAAAGCGGACAGCTTCTGGCGGACATGGCAGGAACTGGAGACTGGCAGGAAGGTATGAGATTCGGCTCCAGACCAGACGAAGCAGATGTGCAGGAATGGGTGAATGGACTGGGGTTGTAAACATTGAGAACAGAATAGGTAGAAATAGGGGCAGGGTATTGGGTATCCTGCCTTTTTAGTGCCATTTAAGGGGCCAAAAGAGATTTTTAAATGGCATTTTGAATTTCTTAAAAATAGGAAAAAAGATAATTTACTTATTGGGAGGAACAACAGCTACGCTGATATTCTGATAGATATCGCTGTGATTCTATGATATACTATGTGGCAAAAGAATCACAGGGCAAAGGGTGTTTTTTTGGGGCATGATAATACCAGGAAAGCAGAAACCGTTCATTTGATTATATATGGGAGGCAGATACCATGCCATTATTTGACAATGAAAATAGAATCTTACAGATCGAAACAGAAAAAGAGGAAATTTTTAAGTTTATGGAAAATCCGCTGATCAGTCAGCCGTTTACCGAAGATTTTGCCAAGAGGTTTTCATGGAGTACAAATGCAATCGAGGGAAATACACTGTCACTGGAAGAAACAATCGCAGTGATCGATTACGATGAAGTAAGATCGAACCATACCTATTCAGAATATACAGACGCAAAAAATGCATACTATGCAATTCGGAAAATGCTGCTTCCCTTTGCGAAGACAGTTATTGATGAAGAGTGGATCCAGAAGGCAAATGGATATATCAGACATATGCAGGGAGAGTATAGAGATACCACGGTTTATATTGGAAATCTGGCGGAAGCTGTATACTATCCGCCGGATCCGCAGGATATTCCGGAGCTTATGAAAAGTTGGATCAGGGAAACAAATATAGAAGCAGTGACAGTGAAAGAGGTTTTTGAAAAAATTGCAGCCAATCATGTCCGGTTTGAACGGATCCATCCTTTTTCAGATGGGAACGGAAGAACAGGGAGGATGATCATTAATCAGCAGCTGATCAATAACGGATTACTGCCTATCTCAATCCAGCCGACTGGAAAGTACAGAGAAGCATTCAGAAGATATGATAAAAGAGAAGATCTTTCAGAAATGGTCTATGTTTTGTTGAGAAGCGAACTGGAATCCTTTGACAGAGTCCGCAGCCTGGCTTTAAAACTTTCCAAAGACCGGGAGAAACAGAAAAAGGAAATGAAACATATTCAAAACAGATAGAATCGATAGGATCTGTAACAGAAGGCCATCCGGACAAAATGTAACCCAATCGTGGACATTATACTGGATGTGTGTCTGAAAGAAGATGCCACACTTTTGTATCCTGTTAAGCCCAGTAAAAACAAGGGCTAGGAGAAACGACCTCCGGTTTAGTATCCGATCTGGTGGGGGATTGCGGCATGGCCGATGAATACTTTTGTGGAGAACAATGGTTTCACAGAAAAAACAGTGATTCCGTTCTGTACTTCCTCTTCGTCAGGAATCGGTGACAGCGGTACCCTGCTGGCGGATCTGGCAGGTACCGGAGACTGGCAGGAAGGTATGAGATTCGGCTCCAGACCAGACGAGGCAGATGTTCAGGAATGGGTGAATGGACTGGGTCTGTAATTGTTAGAAATAGAATATGCAGAAATGTGGGCAGGGTGTATGGCATCCTGCCTTTTTGCATGGGAAAAAGAAACAGTCACAGGGTCATTTTCAAAAAATAAAATATATTGTTTTTTTGAAAGCGATATCTTGCATATACTCTATGCAGACGATATAATAAGCACAACAGGATGGTTTCGAAAAAACAAAAAAATATAATTTTTGAAAGTGGTGTGCGCCAGTTCGGCGCTGGATATATAACTGGTGGGAATCCAGTCTGGTAAGACCCAGCAAGTCGCCAGTACCGAGTCCTTGGAACACCAAAGGCTAACAATGGTGTTTAAGCGTAGGACAGGGAACAGGAACGCCGTAATGCGAAAGCGTGAAGTGATTGAGCTTCGTCAGAATAATCGATTGTGTGGGGTGGTCTGCTACCTCTTCGGGTCACCAACAAGGATTAGTCGCTAAAGCGAGACTATGAAAACACACCGGAGTCCTAGAGCACGGCATACCTGATATTGTTATATCCAGCGTACCTGGGAGGCCTGGATGGTTCTGGACATGAGCCAGTAGGGAATATCGGCCAATGCAATGGTGAGTATGAACGAAGACCATCGAGGAGTCGGATTCGCCCATAGTACCGG
>ERZ1090880.278-NODE-278-length-29373-cov-56.787639_pt1 | contig 29373 bp, 33 predicted proteins | sample MGYA00478471_ERZ1090880 | MGnify/ENA primary metagenome ERZ1090880 (study PRJEB33644, sample SAMEA5815734) | chicken gut metagenome | biome: Chicken; feature: Gastrointestinal Tract; material: Caecum | place: Ireland | collected 2019-01-01 | study: A study of the... | reverse complement strand
GGCGGCAGCCTGTCCATCGCGGAGGTGCTGTCCTTTTTGTACTTCCGGGAGATGCGGGTAGACCCCGCCAACCCCGCCTGGCCTGAGCGGGACCGCCTGGTCCTCTCCAAGGGCCACGCGGCCCCGGCCCTCTACGCCGCTCTGGCTGAGCGCGGCTTTTTCCCCGCAGAGGAGCTGACCACCCTGCGCAAAATCGGCAGCCGCCTGCAGGGCCACCCCAACATGAACACCGTCCCCGGCGTGGATATGTCCACCGGCAGCCTCGGCCAGGGCATTTCGGCCGCCTGCGGCATGGCCCTGGGCGCCAAGGTCAAGGGCCTGGACCAGGTGCGGGTCTACGCCATCATGGGCGACGGCGAGATTGAGGAAGGCGAGTGCTGGGAGGCTTTCATGTTCGCCGCCCATTACAAGCTGGATAACCTGTGCGTCTTTCTGGACCTGAACCATCTGCAGATCGACGGTGCCATCGAAAAGGTCATGAACAGCGCCCCCCAGGATCAAAAGCTGGAAGCCTTCGGCTTCAAGGTGCTGTCCGTCGACGGCCACGACCTCGACCAGATCGAGGCCGCCGTGGACGCGTTCCACGCCGAGAAGGGCCGCCCCACCTTCATCATCCTGAACACCACCAAGGGCAAGGGCGTCAGCTATATGGAGAACAACGCCAACTGGCACGGCAAAGCCCCCGGCGACGCCGACTACCGCACCGCCATGGACGAGCTGAACGCCGCCCTGGCCAAACTGGAAAAGGAGGAGGGCTGATTTATGGCAGAAGTGAAAAACATCGCGACCCGCGACAGCTACGGCGCTACCCTGCAGGCGCTGGCCGCCGAACACCCCGAGCTGGTGGTGCTGGACGCCGACCTGTCGGTCTCCACCTGCACCGCCATGTTCCAGAAAGTGGCCCCCGAGCGCTTTTTTGACTGCGGCATCGCCGAGGCCAACATGATGGGCGTGGCCGCCGGCCTGTCCACCATGGGGCTGATCCCCTTTGTGTCCAGCTTTGCCATGTTCGCCGCCGCGCGCGCCTATGAGCAGATCCTCAACTCCATCGCCTATCCCCGCCTCAACGTCAAGATCGGCGCCTCCCACGGCGGCATCTCGGTGGGCGAGGACGGCGCATCCCATCAGTGCTGCGAGGACTTCGCCCTGATGCGCTCGCTGCCCGGCATGACCGTCATCTGCCCGTCGGACGACATCGAGGCCCGGGCCGCTGTCCGCGCGGCCTTTGAGATGGAAGGCCCCGTCTACCTGCGGCTGGGCCGTCTGGCCGTGCCCGTCTTCCACGACCCCGACAACTACCACTTTGAGATCGGCAAGGGCGAGAAGGTCACTGAGGGCAACGACATCGCCATCATCGCCACCGGCCTGGAAGTGAACGAGGCCCGCATCGCCGCCGAGCACCTGGCCGCCCAGGGCATTGGCGCGCGGGTGCTGAACATCCACACCATCAAGCCCCTGGACGAGGACCTGATCCTGGACGCCGCACGGGACTGCCGGATGGTCATCACCTGCGAGGAGCACAGCGTCATCGGCGGCCTGGGCGAGGCCGTCTGCTCCCTGCTGGCCGAAAAGCAGCCCGTCCCGGTCCGCCGCGTCGGCATTCAGGACCGCTTTGCCTGCTCCGGCCCCGCCTGGGACCTGATCCACGCCTTCGGCCTGGACGCCGCCGCCATTGAAAAGACCGCCCACGAGATGCTGGATTCCTGATCCCGCTCCCACTTATTAAAGAACAGCAACGGCTCCCCCTTCTGCCTGCGCGGCAGAAAGGGGAGCCGTTTTTTCTTGCTTTGGGGCGGCGCGCCGGGGCGTCAGTGGTAGATCTTTTCCACCACGCCGTCCACCCAGGCCACCAGAGGGGCGGCCCGGCGGCCCAGCAGCCGGGGCAGGATGGCCCGGCCCATGGCCCAGACGCCGTCGAAGTTGTAAAGGATGACCACCCCGCACAAAAGGCCGGTCCACAGGCCGTAGAGGGGGACTTCCGCCAGGGTGATGGCCGCCTCGATGACCAGGAAAGCCACGTTCACCGTCATGTGCACCGGGTGCAGCCGCAGGCGGATCATCTGCTTGCTGTCCACTGCGCGCAGCACGAACACCAGCACCATGGCCAGGAAAGAGGCATATGTGACGCCCACCGGGCCAAACCAGAGGATGCCCAGGTAGTTCATGATGCAGTTGGCCACCGCCCCCGCCATCATGGTGTACAGGCTGTGGGTGGAGCGCTTGTAGACCACATAGATGCTGTTCATGAACTGGGTAAAGCAGGTGAACACCGCCGCCAGCGTCAGGTAGGGGACGAACTGCCAGGCGTCGAAGTAGCTGGATTTCATGATGAGCATGACCGGGCGGCACAGCCACAGGATGCCCGCCGCGCAGCAGAACATGACGCTCGCATAGCTGCGGAACACGGTGGAAAAGAAATGGCTGCGGCCTTTTTCCTCGGTGACGGCGGACAGCTGCCAGGCGTCGTAGAAGATGGTGCCCAGGGTGTTCAAAATGGTGGGCAGGAAATAGCCGGTGGACAGCAGGCCGCTCCACTCGGCGCCGGTGCGGCCGCCGTAGCCCTCGCACATGGCGTTGACAAAGAACATATCCGATGCGTTGATGATCCAGAAGCTGATCTGGGCCGGGATCATGGGCAGGGAGAAGCGGAGCATTTCCCGCCACAAAGCCCCGTTGATGCGCCCAAAGTCGATGTAGCGCCACAGCTTGCCGGTAAAGAACAAAAACAGGCTGCTGGTGACGTCGCCGCAGATGATGGCCAGCAAATAGCCCTCGGCGCCCATGTCCAGCACCACCAGGTACAGCACATAGAACATCAGGGTCGCAAAGGTGCACAGCACCCCGTCGATGCCCACCAGGCGGTTCAGCTCCCGGCTGCGGATGAACTGGGTGCAGAGGGTGCGCAGGCAGCTGGTGAGGACGTAAATGCACAAAAAGACGCCGTAGTCCCCAATGCCGGGGGCCAGGCTGAGCAAAGGCCAGCAGAGCAGCAGCACCGCGTAGCCCAGCAGGATGGTCAGCAGGCCGTTGGTGAACACCTGCTTTTTGCTGTTGCCCTTGTCCAGGCCAAAGCGGATGATGGCGTTGGACATCCCCATGGACACCAGAGGGATGAGCAGGTTGGCGCACTGGCTCAGCAGCTTCGAGACGCCCATGCTCTGCACATCCCGCATGGCGTAGGTCAAAAAGGGCTGGACGATCAGGGTCAGCAGCTTGGACGAAAAGCTGGAGATGGCAAAGATCATGGTGTTGCCGGCCAGCTTGGTATATTTATTCTGCCCCTGTTCCGGGGCGTTGTTCGGTTCCAAAGGTCATTTACCTCCGTTTGTTTCAGCCTTCCCGCAGCAGGCGGCGGCGGGCTTTCCAGTCGGGCAGGCGCTTTTCCACCTCAGCCCAGAAGGCCGGGCTGTGGTTGGGCACCAGAAAATGGCAGAACTCATGCACCACCACATACAGCTGGGCTTCGGGGGGCATATCGTATAAAGCCAGCGCAAAGGTGATCTGCCGTTTGGCCGGGGCGCAGACGCCCCAGCGGCTGGTCATGGCGCGCACTTTGACGACGGGCATCCGGCCCCCCAGAGCTCCGGCAAAGGCAGGGAACACCTGCCGGCTCAGGGCGGTAAAATGGGCCAGGGCTGCCTCCCGGTCGGGCAGGGGACGGGCGGCCCGGCGCAGCTGCCGCTGGACCGCGGCCTCGATCCAGTCCCGGTGGGCCAGGACGAAGGCGTCCGCCTCCCGCACCGGGGTGCGCATCGGGATGCTGACCGCCACCGTGCCGTCGGAGCGGACCCGCAGGTTCAGGTTTTTCACCCGGCGGCGGGCCAGTTCGTAGCAGACGCCGCCGGCCTGCCGCTGCTGGGCGGCCGCTTTATTCCCGGCCACCGCCGGCAGGGCGGCGGAGCAGCCGCTCCAGAGGCAGCTGGGCCCCCACCACCGCCGCAAAGATCAGCACACAGCCCGCCAGCTCCCGCAGCGAAAGGTTCTGGCTCAGCAGCAGCCAGCCGCCCAGCGCCCCATAGACGCTTTCCAGGCACATGGCCAGGCTGGCAATGGCGGGGTTCAGGTCCCGCTGGCCCAAGATCTGCAAGGTGTAGCCCACCCCGCTGGACAGCACCCCGCAGTACAGGACGGGCAGGGCGTTGGCCGTGAGGTCCGCAAGGGCCACCGTCTCGGTCAGGAGGGAGGCCGCGGTGCTCTCCACCGCCACCACCAAAAACTGCACCAAACTCAGCCGCACCCCGTCCAGCTGGGGGGAAAAGTGGTCCACCGCGATGATCTGGAAGGTGAACAGCACCGCGCACAAAAGCAAAATGCCGTCACTGGCCTCCACACCCCCAAAGCCACCCTGCATACACAGCAGGTACAGCCCGGCCACCGACAGCACCACGCAGCCCCAGATCTGGGCCGGGCTCTTGCGGCCAAACAGCAGCCCCACCACCGGCACCAGCACCACATACATGGCGGTGATGAAGCTGGCCTTAGCGGTGGACGGGTTCAGGGTGATGCCGATCTGCTGGGCCGCCGACGCGGCAAACAGCAGGGTGCCGCACACAGCGCCCCCCATCAGCAGCAGCCGGCGCCGGGGGCCGGCGCTGGGCGCTATAGGCTCCCCTTTGCGGCGGCGGACGGCGTCGAACACATGGCACAGCGGCCACAGGAACGCCACCGCCAGCCAGCTGCGGCAGGCCAAAAAGGCAAACGGCGCAAGCGCGGCGCCGGCGCTCTGGGCCACAAAGGCCAGGCCCCAGATCAGGGCGCAGAGCACCAGCATCATGGTATTTCTGGTCTGTGTTTTCATCCTGCGATCCCCTCCGCTTTGAACATCCCGTACAGATAGTACCGGCTGGAGTCATACGAAATGGTCAGGCGGTACTGGGCCGACGGGTCCAGCCCGCTGATGGTGAACCGGTAGTTGGAGCCGTCGGTGTGGATGTAGCCGGTGGAGCCGTCCACATACTGGGCCCCGCCATCCACCTTTTTCCACAGGGCGATCTTGTACTCCTGGACGCCCTCGGCGGTGCCGCAGGCGGTGATGGTCAGGCTGTCCCCCGACACCTGGAAATAGCCGGTGTTCCGGCTCCAAATGCCGTTATACACCCCGTACAGGGTGCCGTTTGCCACCACATTGGTCCACTGGGCCGTGGCGTCGGTGCCCTCCGGCAGCATGATGGGGTCGGTGGTAGCCTCGGCCCAGTTGGTGGTGTCCACTTCCTCTGCGCTGGAATAGCCCAGCATATTGGCCACGCTGTCTTTCAGGCTCTCGCAGCCGGTCAGGCCAAAGGCCAGCACGGCAGCCAGCAGCAGGGCAGCCAGCCGCATCCGTTTTGTTTTCCGTTCCATAAAAACCTCCGGGCGGAACGCTTTTTTCCGCTGTGTTGTGTGTCCACTGGGTTATTATACCGCATTTTCCTCCTGCATACAACCGTTTTCCGCATCAGGCCGACGGACCGGCGGCGGAGTTCGCGGCGGCCAGGCCGGCGCGCTCGGCCTCAGCCAGCTGGGGCCAGGCGCTGTTCTGGAACAGCGAGCCGTACCGGTACAGCGCATATCCGCCCGCGCCGGCGGCCCGCAGGGCGGCCACCTGGTCCGCCAGCGCCCGGCCGGTGGACCAGCCCGAAACGCTGTCCGGGTTGGCCCCGCCGTCCCCGTCCCCGATGCGGTAGGCCCCCAGCCCCACATACAGGGCCGCGCTGCCCCGGGGCATGGCCAGCCATTCGGGCACGATGTTTTCAAAGGCGAACCGCCGGGACCCGTTGGACAGGGTATACCCCTGCCCCCAATAGATCTGGGGGCAGAGATAGTCCACCACGGCCTCCCCGCCATCGGCGGCCAGCCAGCCGTAAACGTCGCTGTACTGCTGGTTCATGTCGTTGTCGGGGTTGCCCTGGGGGCTGATCCCAAAGCGGAGGGTGGGGTCGGCGGCCTTGACCGCGTCGTGGGCCGCCTTGACCAGGGCGGTGACGTTCTGCCGCCGCCACCCGGCCAGGTCCGCCGCGCCGCTGGCCGCAAACGGGGCCGCGTCGATGGCGGGGTCGGTGGTGGGGTAGAAGTAGTCGTCAAAGTGCACCCCGTCCACCGGGTAATTGCGCACCAGCTCGGCCACCCCCTCTACCACGTAGGCGGCCGCCTCGGGCAGGGCGGGGTTGAGGTACAGCCCGTCGCCCACCGCCGCCACCCATTCGGGGTGGGTGTTGGCCAGATTGTTTTCCGCCAGCGTCCCCGGCGAGGAGGCCGACGCCCGCAGCCGGTAGGGGTTGATCCACCCCTCGAAGGACAGCCCCCGCCCGTGGGCCGCCGTGAGCAGCAGGTCCAGCGGGTCAAAGCCGGGGGAGACCCCCTGCGTCCCGGTGCAGATATGGCTCCAGGGGAACAGGGCGCTGGGGTAGATGGCGTCCCCAAAGGGCCGCACCTGGACGATGACGGTGTTCAGGCCCAGAGCGGCGCAGTGGTCCATCATGGCCTCGGCCCCGGCGCGGAACGCATCCGCCGAAGTGTAGTCCATCCCCTGCAGTTCGATGTAGCTGATCCAGGCGGCCCGCCACTCCCCGGCGGCAGGCGCAGCCGGCCCCGAGGAAGCGCCGCCCCCGTCCGGCCGGACGCAGCCGCGCAGCCAGAGGCCCGCGGCCCCCAACGCGGCCGCGCCGGCGCCCAGCAAAAAGCCCCGCCGGGTGACGCCGGCCCCAGCCCGGCGGCGTCCGCCGTGCCGGGCCTGCCCGCGGCCTGCTCGATGGTTTTGTCTCATATCCAGCCCTCCCTGCCTGCTTTTGTCCCACCAGTATAGCACATTTTGCCTCCAAAGCGGCAAAGTTTCCACAAAGTCTTTTCATTTGGGCGCAAATCTGCTATACTAATATAGTATCCCCCTGCACGCTTATGCAGGGACCCTGCGGGCCAGTAGCTCAGCTGGTCAGAGCTGGCGGCTCATAACCGCTTGGTCTTATCGTCCGGCGCTTCCAAAACATCCGCATATTCGTCGTTTTCTCGCCGTCATAACGGCAAAAAAGTGTTTTCACCTACTTTTTACCTACGAAGGGCATCCGAATGCGCCCTCGCAGGTCCAGCTTCATCTCCATACGGGCCAGTAGTTCAGCGGTCAGAACTCCCCGCTCATAACGGGGTTATCGCGGGTTCGAATCCTGCCTGGCCCACCAAAAAGCACGAAACATCGCGTTTCGTGCTTTTCTTTCTGCCTTTTGGCGGAAATTGTTTATTCGCTGTACAGTTCCTGGCTCATCTGTTTGCGTATCTCCTCGCGGCGGCGGTCGTACACCTGAGTGTAGATGGCCAGCGTTGTGCTGGGCTGGGCGTGGCCCGCTTCCGCCGCCACTGTGGCGATGCCGATGTTGGGGTTGGACAACAGGATGCTGACGAAGGTGTGCCGGAACATGTGGGGATGCAGCCCTTCGATGCCCGCCTTTTTGCCGACCCGCCGCACCAGACTGCCGTAGCTGTCCGGGTTGATGGGGAATCCGTGGTCGTTACAGATCACAAAGTCGTTCCCGCGCAGAGCCATCAGGGAAGAAGCATACTTGGCGGATTTTCCATCCGGACTTTTCTGCCAGGCCGCGCCCATCACTTTCTTCTGAGCTTTCCACTGCCGGTAGTAGTCCTCCAGGAAAGCCATAAATTCCGGCGCAACGTCCACATCCCGGACATTGTTTTCCTTGGTCGCGGTAAGCTGGTAGCCAAAATTCTGAAAGACCAGCAGCGACTTGGAAATATGGATGGTGCACTCCTTGAAGTTCACATCCTGCCACGTCAGTCCGGCCAGCTCTCCGCGGCGGACGCCGGTATTCAGCAAAGACAGAATGATCGCCCGCTCCAGCAGGGAACACTCTTTCAGCGTTTGCTGCAGGCGCTCCACCTCGTCTTTATGCAGGCAGTCCACGCTCTTTCCTTTCTTACCGCAGGCCCGTATCTGGGGCGGCTTGGCGTCTACGTTGTAGTTCTCGTTGGCGTAGTTGATCACGGCACGGATAAACAGGACGTATTCCCGCATGGTTTTCTGGGTGACAGGCCGCTCATCCGTCTCTACCTCAAAGAGGGTCTCAACCTTCTGACCCAGCGCTTTTGCGATCTGCTGCGCAGAATCCAGAGAGACGCTTTCTCCGCGGAAGGATTTTTCCACCGTTTCTTCTTTGATGGTGCAAAATTCCGCGATCTTGGGGCAGGACATAGTCTTGTACACCTTGGCCCCCGGTTTCAGCGTCGCACGCTGGTAGACCCGGGTGCATCCTTTCTCCAACAGATGGAGGACCTGGTCGCAGTCCTTCTTGGTGATGGCACTGATTGGTTTTTGTGCGAACTGGGGATAACATTTGATTTTGTTGAGGTAGCTATCTTTATTACGGGTCGTATTCGCCTTATTCCGGTGCTGTTCAGCATCGCCTTTCAGGCGGGCGGACGGCTCCAACAAAGAACGGTTGGAGTCAATGTACTCTCTTGCCATCTGCTCGAACGTTTTGCCGCCGCCAGCCATTTCCTTGTCGATCTGAGCCTGCTGCTCCCGCTCAAACTCCACCGCCGCCGCATTCGCCGCTGCCAGGCGCTGGCGGGCCGTTTTAAGCTCGGTAGGGTCAAAGTCAAAGCGGCCATAGCGCCGCTCCGATTTTCCATTCACCATGACAATGGCGGTGAGCTGGAAATACTTGGGCTTTTTCTTGGGTTCGATCAGTTTTACAGAAGCCATACTCGTAACCTCCTTTCTTCTGTCATGGTGAGTATAACAGGTTGCAGCGTAAATTTTTAGGATGTCGCCAACCGCGCCGGCATCCTTGACAAATCAGGCAGAGGTCATTCCGTTGTTGAAATATTCCGCCATTTTTCCAAGGTTGATATACCACTTGACGCCGGACTGAAACGCCATCCCCGGCACCTCTTTGCACAGGCGGCGAACGTAGTAAACAGGCAGCCCCATCCGCTGGCTGGCCTGCTTGATGCTGACGATCTGGGGCAGCACCACCTCCTCCACCTGGATAACAGACTCTTCTTTCAAAACAGGATTTTCAAACATGGCGCTACCTCCCATCACACTTGTCAGAACTTCACCGGCAGCATATTCTTTTTGCTGCACCCATTATACAGCTTCAGGACCTGCATCATGTACCGGTAAGATGCCGCGCCGCTCATGGCGTCGGCGTCGCGGACCAGCTTCATGGGGTAGACGGTGGCCAGTCGTTTGACCAGACGGTCATATTTGTATTCATCCTTATAGAGGGCGATGAAGCGCATCACGCCCTGGATGATGCCCGGCCGCAGGGAATCGGGGTCGCCGTCCCAGGCTTCGGCAATGGCCCGCAGGCTCTCGATATAGATGTCCGGGCCATACTGCCGGAATTCTTTGAGGGCGGTGCTGACGCAGATGATTTTGCGGTTGGCCCGTACATGATCGGTGCCCAGCTGCAGCCCCGCCGCCTCGGTGGCGGCCAGGAAAGCGTGGGACTCGGCATCCTGGCCCACCAGCTTGGCCCGCAGCTTCGCACCCGCAGAAAGGGGAGTGGATGCGCCGGTCTGCTGAGCAAACACGAGAGCTTCTTCCTCTTTGGTCAGACCAACGTAGACCCGGCAGAGGATGGGCAAGTCATTGCCGCCGTTGAGGGTCTTGAGGCCCACGATGGTGTGCTGGCCGTCGATCACGATGTAGCGGCCATCCCGGTAGCTGACCTTGGGCGGATTGACGATGATGCCATTGAACTCAGCCACCATCTGCTTGACTTTGCCCATCTGCAGCTTGCGCTGGTACTCGGCGGGGATCTCCAGGAAGGCGCTGTTGATGGAAATTTCTTTATAGGGATAAGAGTAGAATCTCATAGGGTACGTTCCTCCACTTCGTTTAGGTAGGTTGTCAGGCTTTGAACGATTTTGACGACCGCAGCGCGGTTGCCGGGGTCGGTGAGAAGGTCAGGGTAATACTGGAAAGCTTGCTCCCACCGCTGCTTCAGATTGTCCGCCGCGGCCTCGATCTCGCACAGCATATCGCTGCCGGTGGCCCGGCGCTTGGCGTGATACCGGCTGGCCGCGATCTCCAGTAGCTGCTGGTTGTCGATTTTCACTGGCTGCGGTGCCAGCTCAGGAGAAGGAGCGGACGGAAGCTCTGCCGGCTCGCAAGGCTCCGAAGCCTCGGTTTCGAGTTTTTCTGCCTTTGCCCTTACTATTGCTTTCTTCTCTTTTCTACCAGCCCTTTTCTCATCCTTCGGCTTACAGAGTTTAGCCACCAGTGCCGGGCGCTCCTCCGGGGCTGCGCGAGACACGGCGGCCAGCTCAGCCGCCGTGGGTTTCACCTCGCCGGACAGTATTTTGGCACGGATGCCGGAAACAGCTTCTTCTGCTGCATCCACTCCATTTGCGAACGACTCCGCCCGTCGAACAAAGCTTTCATTTACATTGTTCTCATCTGCAATCCGAAGTCTGGTGTGTTTTTTCCCGATCAGTTGGTCATTTTGACCAACTGATTTTTTTGCGGAACTTTTTCGATCTCCACCATTAGATTGCTTTTCGGCTTCATACTGTTTCCCAATCAAGTATTTTCGCTGTTCTGGCGTCAGATTTCGCCTGCCAAGCTGGTTTTTGCAAATCCAGACAATCGCTTCATAGCGGTTGGCGAACTCTTTTTCCAGCACGGTGTACTTGATTTCGGGATGATTTTTCAGAATCGCAAAGCGGTTATGGCCGTCTACAATCAGACCGTTCCAGACGATCAGGGGGCTGAGAATCCGGCCCTCCTCCAGGATGTTGGTTTCCAACAGGTTCAACTCCTCAAAGGTCAGGGGCGGAATCTTGCTCTGAAACTCGGGGTCAATCTTCAGCCGTCGCAGCATAGGCTTTGGCCTCCCTCCGGTTCGGGTCTCTGTGAACCATAGGCTGGGCATAGTAGTCAAACCCATAACGGGTCTGGCAGTAGGTACAGACATCCTTGGTCTGCTGGCGCAGATCAGCGCGACGCAGCGTTGTGCGCCTGGCATCCTGGAAGGAATGCAGGCAGACCGGACACAGCGTGATGAGGGATACGGTATTCAGATTGCGCGTGTAGCTACGGCTCATAGTTGACCTCCGTTTCTTTGTATTGTGGATATTAGAAAAGCCCGCCAGTTTGGAAAGCTTTTTCCAGCCGGCGGGCCGAAATCTTGTTTGGGTTTCCTTCCCCCATTTGTCCTCGACGCCCCGGGGAGGATTGGGAACCTTCTGGCGGCGGATTTGCACCGCTCCATCGGCATTTCAGCCGCCCCGCCTTCTTTGTGGCCGGGCCGCGAGTTACGGAAGTATCATTGTCTGGAAGTACCAGAAGGCTGCTTATTCACTTTTCAAGGAACTTTTGCTTTGGATGACTCCCCGTTTGGGGGAGGCCCTTGCTGTGACTTTATGATACATTAGAAATTTTCGCTGCGGGAGTGACTGGTTGTCACAGTTTACTGTGACAGATTGTCACACTCTTTATAGCTCGCGTTTAACTTTCTCTATTATTTCAACAGCTCTTTGCAATTCTGTTTTAACCGCGTCCAACTGTGAAGTTTTTCCAAGAATCAGATAATCCAACGACACATCAAACAAAATATGTAAATCTACCAGTAATTCGATAGAGCAAGTTCTTCTGCCATGTTCGATTGCTCTTAAATGATCAAAGCTAATTCTTATAGTTTCCGAAAGCTGAACTTGGGTATAACCTTTTTCTTCACGCAGGGACTTGATTCTCTTTCCGCATTCAACAGGATCGAAGCGCATAGGGGTATCCTCCAGATTTTGACGCGTGTATAGACGTGCAAAATCCGAAGGTCAGGGGTATTTGGCGATGTACGTTTCCCAGTGTTGGCGCATCTGTCACTCCCGTGGGGCGACGGAAGCGACAACCAAGTAGCAAATAAAAAAGGCCGGCAGACAGCCGCAATTTCCCTAAGGAAATCGCTTCCGTCTGCCGGTCTCGTCCGGCCTATAGCCGGTTCAGTCCTATCGAACAAACTTTTGACTCCTGAATTCTGTTCCTAAGGGCTTGTACCCAGTTCAACAGCAGCTACAGTATGTCTCATTCCATATTCAGTTTTTTATAAAATCAGAAAATCAGGTAAATCCCTCAAGTTCTTCAAAATGCAGAGACGCCCCCGTCACAGTAACTTTGTCCCGTTCGATTTGGATCACCCAGTGCCGGTTGCATTTGGAACATTTGTGCAATCCAGTGACGATGATTTTTCCACACATGAGGCGGGTTCCGCACTTGGGACAACTGGAAACGTGCAGCTCAGATCGCAAATCATTTAGCATAGGTGAACCTCCTTTGTGTAAAAACATCTCCTGGATTATCTAAGACAAACAAGTAAATGGTCGTTTGAATATAAAAAGACGGCAAGCGAACTTTCTAGCTATTCCAAATGGGATGCAGGAAGCTCGCTTGCCGCCTTTGAGTCAACTACGAAGGATTTTTAAACAGAATAAGTTTTACTTTTTGTGTTCTTCGGAATGAGTTTCATCGTCCTGCGGGGGACGATTGTAAACGGGACGCTCGGGCTGATATATGCCTCCCCAGCAGGAAGGAGGCCAGCCAATTTGCTCAATGATAACGATATGGGACAGGATCTTTTTCCCGGCACGTTCCAAGCAGTTCATACGATCAACCTCCATATTTCTGTTTGAATTTTTCGGCGAATACAAGCAGCATACTGACCAGTATGCCATTAAAACTAAAAATCAGAATCCATTCTATCCCAAGGCCAAAAGAAACAATTTGTATAAGTACGATACAAACAAGAATCAAATTCTTTTTTCTTCGGTTTGCAGATATAACTTCCTGATCAAAATGCAACTGTGGTGGATAAATTGGGTCAGTCCTCAAAGCTATCAGAAGCAATAAAAGATTCAGAGCCCATGTAAAGAACGGATTTATATCCGCTAGAACGGGAGCCACTATATAGAGAACGGTCCATGTCTGTATTGTCGTCAGCAGAATGCACAGCCAAGCATAGGGAGCGTGCCACCCACCTATTCTACCTCGTACAAGGTACAGCGTTGCCATGAAAACAAGGGTATTCATATACTGCTTTGACAGAATGCAGCAAACAGACAAAATCAAAAGAAAACAAATTTGAAGCAATTTCTTTTCAACTACATAAAGACACCATGTATAATTGTTTTCTTCGATCCATTGGTGTTGGTAAAACCATTCTGTCAGACGGAAGGAAACTTTCTGAAGCATCTACTTCACACCCCGCTTTAGACTGTATATAGCACATTTTGAAGGGCAGATGTGGATTTTGCAGTGAAATCCAGCTTTTTTGCAGTGAAATCGGCAAAAATCCAACTTATAAGATTTCAGGAACTTGGGCAGAGAAGCAAAACAGGCCCTGCTCTTCTTTATAGACTATAGCAAAAACGGCCTTATAACTATTTAGAATAGCTGTAGCATTTTTCAAACCGTAACCATGCTCTGCAGATTGTTTCGCAGGCAGCACAACTTGATTGTCCAGAATCTTTACCGGGAATGCCGTCGTATTTTCAATATAAAGAAAGCTGCTTTCTTCTTCCACTTTCATAACCAGCATCATTTTTTTGCTTTTGCCATTGTCAATCTTCTCACACGCCTCAATGGCATTATCAATTAAGTTGGCCAGGACGACAACAAGATGTTCATCTTTTAGTCCAAAGTGAGTAAGGTCATCCAGTTGGAGCGAGAACAAAATTCCTTTGGACCGTGCAAGATGGTATTTCTGGCTTAAAAGAACATCCGCAGCCAGCCTGCCTGTCTTAACGACTAGGGATTGGCTTGTACTGTTTTTTAGGACAGTCTGAACAAAGGCCAATAGTTCGCTGTCTGGCGCTTCACGTTCTGCCATTCCGCAAATAACAGAAAGCTGATTTTGAAAATCATGCGTCAGCTTACGTTGGTCCTTATAGGCGTTGGCCCAGGCCTCAACAGTATCATTTTGATATTTAATATTTTGCCTTAAAACAAGATTGTCCTGAATGAGCTGTTGCTCTCGATCCAAATAATTCAGCATAACAACAGCAAAAATATTGATTGCAAATAGAACCATTGTACAAAGCAGTATTTTCTCTCCAGCCGCAGGAATGACCCAGTATAAGGGCCACAAAAAGACTGCAATGGCCAAAGATGAAACTGGAAGAATAAAAAATTTGACCCAATGTTGCCAAGTGGCATGAGTGAAATATAGTTTCTGTTTTATAATGGATCCAATCAATGTAAAGATCATTACCTCACAAATCTTTGCAATATAACAGACCAAGTAGTATTCATATGGTTCACGATACAATTCTTGCATATCAGTGTTTACCAGCATTGTAATCCCCATAAAAAAGAAATTATCGGCAACATTTATAAACGATGCAAAAAGAATCGAAATACCTATAGATTTTATTGGAGGTATACGGCGTATTACAATGAGGTAAAGTGAGTCAGTACAAGTGAGTAGAATCAATTTGAAAAAGACATTTGACTCTGAAACGGTCAGGCAAATAAAGTTCAACCCCGTCAATATAACTACGGAGAGTATAAACTTACATATATTAATTTTTTGCTCGAAAAAAGCGCCAGAAAAAGCGATAAATCCCACAGCCTCTATAAAAACCACAAAATAATTTAAGAGGATGGATATTTCATAACTCATAAACGATTGCCTTTCCACATAAGATATTCAGCACAGATTTTCTTGTAATCTTTTTCAGAAACTTTCAATATTTTACCGTTCCTCAATTTCGCTGTATAACTCGAAATCTTATTGATGTGACGCATATTTGCCAAAAAGCTTTTCTGCAAACGAATGAAGCCTTTGCCTACCAACCGTTCTTCATATTCATTGATTTTTCCACGGCATTCTATCACCTGATCATCAGAGTGAATTGTAAATAATAAAGTACGGCGGTAGGGCGTTCCTTCAAAATACAGGATATCCTGCAAAGCTATTTCCAGCTGAGAATCTCTTGTTTCTATTAGAATCGTTTCTTTCCCCTCGAATAATTTATCTTGTATGGCATCCAAACAGGATCCTATTTCTTTATCCAAACTCCCTTTTAGGATATAGCGAAAGGCATTGACTTTATACCCTGCGGGCGCAAATTGGATGTAGCCAGTCACAAACACCAAAATAATGTCTGTGTAACGCTGACGAATCTGAGAGGCCACTTCAATCCCATTGGTCTCCGGTATATCAATATCCAGAAAAACGACCTGTGTATTTGAAAGGTCAAAAGCCAACAATTCCTGTGGGTTTGAAAATGAAACGCACTTCAATCCCCAATCACGTTTAGCGCATCCCATGCTAATCTTTTGCTGTAATTCCTTTACAAACATTGGATCATCGTCAAGAATGGCAATTTTCATAGGAGACACACACCTTTCAACGTGTTTTTTTACTTTTAACATACTGCTTTCCACCTCGTTTTGTCAACAATTTTTCAAAAGTGCTTATCTTTAGCACAATTATTGCTCGAATTTATGCTAAAGTCAAGAAAAGTTCTGATTATTAGCATAAAAATGGAGCGTTGCCATGAAGATTTACGACTTTAACGGTAAGAAAAACATTAGTGGTCAGCGTATCCGGGAAGCTCGAATTAAATTACACTGGTCGCAAAAAGCATTGGCTGTTCGCCTAAAACTTGAGGGCGTGGAGCTGGAAAGAGATTCCATCAGCAGAATTGAAATAGGCACACGATTTGTTGCAGACTATGAAATCAAAATGCTCGCAAAGGTACTTAACACGTCAGTAACCTGGCTGTTAGGGATTGAATGACCTTGGCAATCGGCCGGGGTCATTTTTGTGCCATTTACATAACTTCGCCAAAAGACACGGCCATTCAGCCGTGTCTTTTGTTCGTAGGAGGCGGCCACAAATAGCAAAATTGCCTATTTCACTGCAAAAAATCCTGTTTGTACTGAAAATTGCCATATTTGTATTAGAAATGTGCTAATATGAAACCAATTAAAGGTTGGATCTTGTCAATACAGATTTATGATATTGGGAGGGAGAACACATGGATCGATCCTTACTTGTTTTTTTAATTCTAATTGCGCTCCTTTTAGCGTTGTTTTTTGCTTTTCTACTTGACATATTTCCAGCTTATTTTGTGATTTCTCCATCGGTCATCATTCTAATTAGCATTTTCATAATCGCAGGTATTATTGGATTCATATTAAAATATTTTGATGACAACAAAAAACAAAAATGAAAGGAGCACATAATGAAAAAGACACTTTTTAGAAAATCATTTTTCACCGTTTTTTACGTCCGTTCTTTTTCTTTTCCAATTTTCATTTTCAGCAATGGCTGAAAGCCCTACTCCTTACTCTGTTGATTCTAATGGCACTACTACTTTTTATAATTTGGATCAGCTCAAAGAAAATGAATCTATTACGCAGGAATTCTTGGATCGCAACGGAAATCCTGCTTCCATTACATTGACAAAACTTCCTACAACTACACGACGTAGTTCTGCTTCATGGTATATCACCTTGGACAGTGTTATGGCAGATGCAGAATATTACGTAGATGTGACAGACAATCGTATCACCAACGCTAGAGATTGGGCAATTTACACTATAGGCTGTTCATATAGAGATGCCCAGCTGACATATGATAGCAACCATGCCCGACTCTCCTTTACTCTTCAATTTCTTGATTGGTCAACTGGAACGGCTTGGCTCCAAGCGACAATTCGCGGTACCAATAACGAAGTTGATGTTACGCACTTCGTATAAATTTATCAGTCATCAAAAATAAGTATATGAATCCAAGTTCTAAAATGAATTGATGTTTAGATTGTCTGTTTGGCTTTAAAAAACGAAGACTGCGCCGCTGTAAGCATAAAAAACTTACAGCGGCGTAGTTTTATTTTTCTTTTTGGCAATGACGTGGTCAGATTGCCCGTTTCACTGCAAAAAATCCTGTTTGTACTGAAAAGTGCCATATCTGCATCCAAATTGTGCTAATATAATGGCAATCGAAGATTTGAAGCAGGCTCTACTATACAAAGAGCTGCTCCAGTGGAGGAATGGTCATGCAGTTAAAAGAGTCCAACTACAATTTCATCTATGATGACTTGGGCAAGGATCAGATTGTATTCTATAATTCACGCACTGGCGCTCTGGCTGTTGTACATGAAGCTCAATATCAGCAGTTCAAAGCCTTTCAAGAGACCGGAAAAGAAATTGAGGACACGGAATTTCTCAACAATCTTTTGAAGTGCGGTTATTTGCTGCCAGCAGGCGTCGATGAGAAGTTTTTGATCAAGACCAACCTGATGCTGGGACGCTATAACAAATCCCTTCTTTCGTTAACGATTGCGCCCACCATGGCTTGCAATTTTCGCTGCATATACTGTTTTGAGCAGGGACACTACGGCAACCGACTGATGGATCAGTCAACGCAGGACCATCTGATGGAGTTCATCGAAAAGCATCTGGGCGGCGTAAAATATCTTTCTGTAGCCTGGTTTGGAGGGGAGCCTCTTGTTGGGATGCCAGTCATCGAAAGCCTGTCCCAGCGAATCATTGCTCTCTGCAAAGAAAAGAACGTGCAATATTCTGCCAGTATCATTACAAATGGCTATCTGCTGACCAAAGAAGTAGCAGAAAAGCTCAAGGAGTACCACGTCCGGTCTGCACAAATCACTGTGGATGGGCCGAAAGAAATCCATGACACCCGCCGCCCGATGGCAAACGGGCAGGGGACATACGACGTGATCATGGAGCATCTGGCGGAAACCAAAGGCATTCTGCCCATTAACCTTCGCATCAACGTTGACTATGACAACGTCGCGGCGGCCGACCAGGTTGTGGAAACATTGAGAGAAAAAGATCTGCTTCAAAGTGTACATCCTTATCTGGGCCTGGTCACAACCCAAAACGATGTCTACGAGCCTGAAAAGTGCCTTTCCAACGAGCAGTATTCCAAGATCAATCTCGATTTTCTGCTCCGGCAGCAGATTCCTTTGAGTTCTATGTATCCAATGCCCAAGAAAAACGCCTGTACAGCAGATTTTTATAACGGCTGGGTCATCGACGATACGGGTGCCTTGTACAAATGCTGGAATGACATCGGTATTCCTGAAAAGTCCGTTGGCAACATCAACACGCCTGACAACTACATTTACCGGACAGATCTGATCAATGCATATTCTGCATTTGATTGGAAACTTTACCCAGAATGTGAAGCATGTAAAATGCTTCCTACCTGCTTGGGCGGCTGTCCCAATAAGCGCCTGGACGGAAACGTCGAGTGCAATCATATCAAGTTTGGAATGCAGGAATACCTTGTCCGCTGCACGGAGACCTTTCTCAGCCGGACTCGGCAGAGCTCAAAAGAATCAGAGTAATTATACTGGCAGTTCGATATTTCTGAATTGTCAATATAATATAAAAATCTCACGAAAGGAGGCTACACTATGGAAGTTTTGGTTACTCCGCCTGCACTCATTTATGTAGACGATATAAACTGTCTTGTGGATTGTTTTTGCGAGAACATAATGTGTTCTCTTTTCGACGTCAGATTTTATCCTTTTAATATCAATAATTGAACAATGAAAGGAAGTTGTATTTATGGAAGTTCTGGTTTCTCCTGTCAATTCCTACAACGACGACATTTCTACTGCAGATTTTTGCTCTCCTATTTGTGAGGATCTTGATATCTGTTTTATTGACGGTATTTGACGAGCGTTGCTTTGTTAGCTTCTAATTCAATATTGCCAATCAAGAGGAAACATTATGGAAATTTTAATCTCTTCTCTTGAAAACTGTTTGATTGATGAAGATGCATGTCATGGGTTCTCGATTTGCTTTGTAGATTGGCCCTGTGACTCCCGTGCACCATGGCCCTGCTTCTTTTTTGCAGGTTGCACCGCTGACCAATAAGCAGCAAATCACATAGTTTTCATTAGGCAAACGTAAGATGTCTTTTCACAATTTTATATCAAAAATACATCCTACGTTTTTCTTTTTATATCTTTACACTTATGAAAATCAAGACCTGCTTGGGCGGCTGTCCAAATAAGCGTCTGGGCGGAAACGTCGAGTGTAATCATATCAAGTTTGGAATGCAAGAATACCTTGTCCGCTGCACGGAGGCCTTTCTCGGCCGGACCCGGCAGGCTTCCAAATCATCCGTGTAATTATATTGACAGTTCGATTGATTTTGAATTGCCGATATCATTATAAAATTATAATGAAAGGAGCTTTGTACTTATGGAAATTCTGGTTTCGCCCATTGATTCTAGCAATGAGTGTGGTCTCAATTTCTGTTCCCCCATCTGTGGTATCTTAGATTTGTGCGGTGAGGATGGAACTCCTATCCCTTCTTGTCCCAGTTTCCAGTACTAATGGAGGACCTTATGGAAATTTTGGTTTCATCTTTTGAAAATTGCTTTGATTTTATTGATGATGAGGCCTGCAAGGTGTTTTCTGCCTGTATTATAGATTGGCCTTGTGATGGCCGTGCACCGTGGCCCTGCTTCTTTTTTGCAGGTTGCACTGCTGACCAATAAGCAATAAATCATATCGTTTTCATTAGACAAACGCAGGATGTATTTTTGATAGTTGATTTTGAGAATACATCCTGCGTTTTCCTTTTTATTTATATCTTTAGACTTATGAAAAGCAGAGAAGTCATTTGTGCAATAAAACAAATTGCACGGTCCAATTACAAACTGGTTCTTTCTCAAATTTTTATCATCTTCTTTTTGTGGGCTGTTGGAGTTGTTTCCCCTTATCTTTCCGGCCTTTATATTGACGAGCTGATTGCAGGGATTAGCTTCCATTCGTTTGTTGCGTTTATTTTGATTATCGCCGCGGCCAACTTTTTGAAAATCGCCCTGCGCTATCTACAGTCTCTGGTATCCACAAATCTGGGCCAGCGGATGGTCCATCAGATAAACAATATTATATTCCAAAAAATTTTTACATCAAAATACGCTTACTACTGCAATATTGATTGCGCTTATTATATAGACCAAATCAACCGAGACAGCAATGCTGTCGTGAACTTTTTGATCTCCAACATTTTCAACTTTTTCTTGCAGGCTGCAACCATTATCGCCAGCGCAGTAATTGTGTTTCAGGCAGACAAACTACTCTGCGTCATCATTCTATTGCTGATTCCTTTCTATATTTGTACGTTCCTTCTCAACAAAAACAAAATGCACACTGCCAAAGCCGCTTTGAAGCAGCGTCTCAATCAATATGCATCCAATTGTGCCGAGCAGATCAACAAGCTTTCCTATGTCAAACGAAATACTCTGTATCATGAGATGAGCGAGCGTCTTACCCGTTCCTTCAATCATCTTCTTTCTGCTTCGCTCCACTCGGTAAGCGTAGGCTATTTATTTACAAACCTCAATCAGGTCGTCATTATACTGGCATACCTGTGTATCATCGGAATCGGCGGTTATAAAGTCACCACCGGAGCCTTAAACATTGGTCTTTTCTCCGTCATCAATACATATTTCAATATGATGATCAGTTCTGTATCCTATTTTGTGGGAATAGCCGGTAGCTATCAGGATACAAAGATTTCCTTTCAGCGAATACAAAAAATCTTGCAGACGCCCGATGAAGATAAGGGCGATTTGCTTCCGGAGTCAATTCATCAAGTCGAAGTCAAAGATTTTTCTCTTCAGTACGGCAGTCATGTTATCTTAAACCATTGCAATGTCACATTTCGCACAGGATGTATTTACGGACTTCGCGGCCCAAATGGAACTGGTAAAACCACTCTTTTGAATGCCCTTGTCGGACTTTTTTCCGGAGAGGTTTCAGGCCATATTTATTACGATGGAATCTCAACAGATCAGCTCGATATGCCGGCTCTTAGACGGAAAAAAATTTCCTACATCGAACAGGCTCCGGTTCTCTTAAATATGTCTGTCAGAGACTATTTGCATTTTGGCATTGAACAAAATCATGCTGTATCCGAAAACCAGGAACACCTCCTAAAGGTATGGGATATTGACTACCTCTTAGATAAAGAAATGAATGAAAATGGCAGTAATTTTTCAGGAGGCGAAAAGCAAAAATTAGCGCTGGTCCGCGCGCTCAGCAAAGAAAGCTCTCTGATTTTACTGGATGAGCCCACCTCTGCTCTCGATAAGCCCAGTGTTGCAAAATTGATTGACTTGTTACAATCCATAAAAAGCAACACCATTATCATTGTGGTTTCTCACGACCTGGATATGTTAGAGCATTGTGATGAGGTAATCAATCTTTCTTCTATTCAGTATCCTTCAAGCGGCATTATAAATAAATATGGTCTTGATGAAGATCATATTTCATAGTCATCTTAACAGTAAAGCAGGTGATTCCGATGGGGTATTTTTGCTCCTAAATTCTTGCCTAGAAAGACACAGGAGGTCCTATCATGATCAAATTATCTCGAAAGTCGTTTTTAAAAACGCTTGGTTTGGGAATGTCTGCCATTCTCTTGGAAGATTTTCCAGTACTCTCTGCCTTTGCTGCCAATGAAAATACCATGATCGATCCCCATGATCTCGTATCAGAGCTTAACGATTGGTATCTCACGCAAAACGTACCAATGACTTTGGATGAAATCAGCGCATCTCAATCTTGTACACTGACTCAGCTAGAAAAAGATCTGCAAGCTTTGCAGAATTTGCAGGTCGAAAGCAAAGCTGTCACAGAGAGTAAGAGGCTTTCTATAAGTCCGTTGGCAATGCTTGTAAATTACAGCTATGCAGCAGCACACCAATTGTCTGTTTTTCTTGATGAAGGTACGTTTGGATACGCTTATGTTGGTATTACCATAAGTGGAAAAGTGGATTTGTCAAATAATAATGTGGTAAGCGGATCTGGACAGGCAACAGAACAGAATGGTGTCAACCTGGATTCCTTGACGATAGGAAAAGTAAGCGTCACAACCAATTCTCCATCAACTGGGTACGTTACTTATTCCTGCCCTTGCAGCGCAAGATTCGCATGGACAAGCCCATATTCCGGCGTAACATACAGTGGCACAGCCAGCGACACTTTTGCTGGTTCGTTCGCTGCATACAACTACTATTAAAGAGGTAGCCTATATGAATTTTGTTACGCTTGATGTTATATTTACTGTATTATCCAGTACTGCCACATTTATTTTTCATATTGCTGCTATTCTAGCGTGTATTAAATACCTGCGAAAAAAGTGATCTTTACAAATTTATTGTAAATTTTGCAAATATATTGTTCAATTGTAGAGGAAAAACTGCCATGAAAAAGATGACTCGTAACGAATTTCTTAAAATGATAGGATCAGGTGTAGCGCTTTTTGCTATTAGTACTGTTTTAGCTCCCTCCACTTTTGCAGCAAATCCTAATCCTGTAATTATTAAAGATGTAAACAAGGTTATTCAGAATCCATTACCTTTGAGTTTTTATGGAATCAAGCCAGAAATCGTCCCATTTTCTAATGAACTTTCGGAAGTAAAAACTCAAACCAAGAAAGCCTATTTGAGTATTGCTGGAGATTATTTGGGAACGGTGACTTTGCAATATCAAATCATCATCGCTGGTGGACGTCCTCAATTTGCGTATGATACGGTCAAACTAGGGTATGATTTTACATCTAGTACGAGCTATTATTCCATCGGTTCTCCAAGTGTCGACTTTACAGGAGATAAAATCACAGTCTATTTCCCGGCTCAGTTTGGTCTCCTGATAGATGAAGCAATTGTTGAGTTCACTCCGTACTAAAAGAGATGACATGCAAAAATTGTGGTTATAAAAATAAATCGGGTGTGCGCTATTGCCAACGATGTGGACAATATATCGAACCAAAGTGGACCTTGGCACAGGAAATCAAATCATGGAACTTCCGGGGCCTGGCCGGTGTTGGGCGCAGGGATGTAAATGTTGCGCCATTGTTTGCTGCACAAAAGAATGGAACGCAAGCGAAAAATCGGCAAACACTTTCATTGGTCGATCCTTTGCCAGATGGTCGATGGTACTGTCCAGACTGTGGAACACTGAATACTTCTTCTGAACGATTCTGTAAAAACTGCGGGAAAGTTCGATAAAGCATACTAGTAGACCAATTAAGCAAAGTCAATAGCATAAGTGGCCAACAGGGTCAAGAGTAGATGGTTTGCACCACGGCTTCGCCGCTCTTGACTCTGTCAGCCACTTACGCTAAGCAGAAAACAAGGGCAGCAAAAGCTGCCCTATGCCAATTTGGGCATAACAAAATAGACCCTGCTTTGATTTCAGGGCCCACAATTCACAAGTGGGTTTAAGCAGCTTTAATAAACCCCTGTTCCCTCGCATGTTGTTCAGGCGTCCTCAGCTCGAAAGGCTTCTGGTCGCGCAAAACGGCGAAGATAATAAAGATCAATTTATGCATAGATGCGGCAAGCGCAACTTTTGCCGGTTTGGTTTTACATTTCTTTTCATAGTAGCCGGATAAAACAGGATTAGCTGCAGGAGCGTTGGCGTGCCTGAACACTGCGTTAACTACTGCCATATGCAAAGCGGCCCGCGCATATGGAGAGCCTCTCTTTGACAGTTTGTTCTTTGTCCCTCGAAATGTACCAGATTGCCGTTCAGAGGGGTCCAATCCAAAGTAAGCGGCGAGCTGTTTTGGCTTTTTGAAGAGCGAGACATCGCCGATTTCTGCCATAATAAGTGAGGCAGAGTGAGGCCCTACACCAGGGATGGTTTGCAGTAATTCTACGTTTTTACGAACTGTTTTTACTTGCGCCAACAAATTTCCAATCGACTGTTCCAAGTACGTCACGCTGTCTGACAATGTGTTCAGCATTGGAATAATAGACAAAATCATGCTTTCATCCGCACAAGTGTGAATCCCCAGAACCTTGGCTGTTTCCGCCGTCTTTATAAGCGCTTCTGCCTTCTTTTTGGCAAACTTGTATCCTGATTTGCTGGCAGTAGCAATTACTTCAACAAGTTCGTACTCGTCTGACGCCAGCAAGATGGCCGGAGTTGGAAAGTGTGACAAGACGGCACGCGACATAATGCTGCCCACATCCGAGAATACCTTATCGTATCCAGGGAAAATCTGATCCAAGAAGGCAGTGAGTCGGTTTTTATACCGAGTCACATCATTCAGAAGCTCTACTCGTTCCCGGCAAAGCAACCGTAAAGCACGAATCGCAGATTGTGGGATCTGCGATGGACGTAGGGTTTTGGTGCGATACAGCATGGCCAGCTTCAATGCGTCTACTTTGTCTGTTTTTCTCTTTCGTATAGAAAAATCCTTCATGGAACTGCTCTGAAGAGGATTAACCACAAGCACGTCATATCCACAATCCGAGAAAAACTGAAACAGAATCAAGTGGTAGTGTGACGTGGCCTCCATGACAACAGCCGGACGGCCGCCAAAGGCTTCTGTAGCCTTTTTCAATAAAGCCTCAGCGCGCTTCATAGATGTACTATCGTGATAAATCTTTGTTTGTGCGAAAATCTGATTGTCTGGTGACAGAATACACATGTCGCTGAAACGTTTACTGACATCGATCCCCACTACTGGTCCAAAATTCATATACATCGCTCCTTCCCGGGACAGTTTCGCTTCTTCGCAAAAGCAACAGGCGCGTTTTTGATACGGGTAGCGGCTGTGCCGGCCCAACCAACCAAAACATTGATTCTTTTACGAAGCGAACGGACGGTCTACACTGTTGGTAACTTCCAAATCGGAAACCTAGCAAGCAATTTTGCCACTTTCAGCCCCGCATGATAGTTCTATGTTACAATGTTTTCAGAATCGGCACAACCGTACACCATCCTCGATGAAATGTTTTTTATTTCATCGATAACAGTATACCAGCAAGCAATTCCTCTGGCTATCCATTTAGCCAGAGGATGCTTGTTGGTGCACACCCCAAACCCCATTTGAACGCAGAAGTCCCTTCTGCGGCTACGCGTTCTGCGAACGCTTTCATACAAATTTGACCACAGTCCATTCAACGCTGACTGTGGTCTTTTTCATGCCCGGCCTCGGGCGCTTCCATGTTCAGCACCCGGTCCACATTGGCCTTGACGGTCAAAAGCTCCCGCATCTCGTCACGGGCGCGGCGGTATTCTGGATACAGTTTTTTCTTTTGGCTCAGCACCTCTGCATACGCAGCGTTCAAATCTTTGACTTTGGGCAGCTTCTTCAGGCCCAGCTTGTCGAAGGCATCTTTGGCGGCCTTGTGCAGGGTGATCTCCTCCCGGTGGGCTTCCAGAAACTTTTTGCTGTATCCCGCCTTGCGGTAGGCCACATAGGTGTCACGGGTCTTGGCGTACTGGATGATATGCGTCCGCAGGGTGCCGATCTCCTCCATCCGCTTTTCCGCTGACTTGATCTGCGCCCGCAAATCGTTGTGCCTTTCAGCCGCAGTAGCAGCCTTTGACGCAAGAGCGGCGTAGTCCAGCAGGTCATGCTCTGAAAGATAGGCCATGGTCTGGGCCATCTGCTTGAGGTTGAACACCTTGGCCCAGCGCTCATAACCTTTGCCCTTGCCCGCCTGGAGCTTGGCCTGAATGTCCACCAACAGGTTGACCTTGGGCGCTGCAGGAGCGGCAGCCGGCACTTTGCGGGGCGTGTGCTCTCTGGTCCCGGCCAGAACGGCGCTCAAATCCTCCTGTGTGTAGCCCTTACCCAGACTGCGCAGCCGGACCGGCTTTTTCCAGCCAGGCGCGCAAAGCGTGATGTGCTTGCCCCGGCGTTCCACGATGCAGCCGGACTTTTTCAGTTCCGCCAGTAGAGTGTCCAGGTCGGTGGGCTTTTGCTCCAACGCCCGATCGATGGCAAGGCGCAGCGTCTCCCGGTGGGAGGGCTTGGCGGCATCGCCCAGCCACTTGTTGTAGCTCTTGCTGTGAGGTTTTGGATTTTCCACAATGGAGTAGCCGTTTTCGATGCAGATGGTATCGCTCAGCCGCCGCACTGCCCGGGTGCTGCCCAGAAAATTGCGGAACTTGCGGTCGCAGTCCAGATTGACCGCATTCCAAATAATATGGTTATGGACGTGCGCCTTGTCGATGTGGGTGCAAACGATGAAGGCGTGATTGCCTTTTGTGAAGCGCCGCGCCAGCTCCTGCCCCAGGCGGTTGGCCTCCTCCGGCGTGATTTCCCCCGGCACAAAGGACTGCCGCAGGTGATAAGCGATGATGTCGTCCTTCCCGCGTACCCGACCGGTGGCGGCGATGTACTGCCGCTTGGCCAACAGAAACTCGGCGTCTGCAATCTCACCGTTGCACTGGTAGCTGGTCACGAGCCGCCCTTCATCCGTTTTGTCCGGGTTCTTCACATAGTTGATACTATCCTGAATGGCCCGCCGTACCGACCGGCCCTTGCCGGTGTGCAGCGGCATGATACTTGTGGTTGCCATTATATCCTCCTAAAACAAAAAGAGCGGCCTGCTCGCGCAGGCCGCCGTTGTTATTCCAGTTCATCTGATGTATCTTCATCAAAGGCATCTTCCAGAAAGTCCAGCTCATCCTCCCAATCCTCCTCGTATACAAATCGCTCTCTGGGCGGGAAGCGCATTTCATATATATGCTGCGCCAGCGCCCGCACCTCCGGCCGCCGGTCTTTGGTCCGGTTGCGCAGCCAGGCCAGCTGCTCTTTGGACAACCGCCACGGCAGATTCAGCAGCCGGTTGACGGTCATCATCTCTGCCTTCTTTTCGGGAGGCAGGGAAGCACAGGCTTTGCAGATATGCGCCGCATGGCCCCGACCGCTGAACTTTTCATTTGCCTTGTATTCACCACATACCTTGCAGTAATGACCGCGTTTTTTCTTCATGGTTTAACCATAGATCCTTTCCTGAATGAAATACCGCACTCCTTGCACCCTGCCCAGCAGCCAAAGGGCAGCCGCCGGCAGCCCGAAGGGGCTGGCCAGAAACGCCAGCACCAGGTAGATGATAAAACCTTCCACCGATGCAGAGAGCAGCAGAATCGCCAGCGCCAAAAGAGAAAGTACCGCGCTGGCCAGGCCCAGCACCACGCTGGACACGCACACCAGCCAGGTAAAAAACCAGACGAACAGGGCCAAAACAAGGCTCACCGGAGCAAAAAGAAGCTTCAGCATGAACCTGAGTAAAAAGATCACCGTTCTTCCTCCTTTTTGCGCTCCGCCCAATAGTGGTCGCGGATCGTTTGAATGATTGCCTCATCGGATTCGTTCAGCTCCCTGTTTCCTTTTGTAAGGCTAACTTCCTCGTATCCGATGCAGTCAATCAGCAACAGGTCAAACAATTCTTCCGGTGTCCGGCAAAGGACCCCATCCACACAATCGCGATCTTCTCCGTTCCAGGAGACGCGAACATAGCCTCGGCGGCAGGGGAGGACTTCTTCCTCCAGGTCTTTTGCCAAATAGTCTCCGAAAATGGCCAATACTGCTTGAAATGTCAACACGGTCATCACCTCCGCTTTACCCTTATTATCCCTGCTTTTTAAACAGAATGCAAGGATGTCACAAATAAAAAGCGGGAGGCCGGCCAACGCCAGACCTCCCGCCACATTACGAAAGAGATGCCAACCGGGTCAGAACTTCACGCACACTTTCCCAGAGCTGTTCCTGGTGCTTTGCAATATCCTCCAGGCCTTCTTCAAAATAATTTTCTACTAAAGAATAACCATCAAACAGACATTTGCTCGGCTAGAAGTGCATAAACATAGACTCTATTATTTTACTTTAATCGAAGGTAAATTGCATATAAGCAATCTCTGCCGGATCGTTCCAAAGGAATGCCTCGGTGATTTCCACCTCGATGGGCGAGGTAGCGTTATTCAACTCAAAAGCCTCCTGTACCTCGATTGTAGTTCCTGGACGTACATCAGTCGTCTGCATACTGCTGTCATATACTGAATCATCCATAATAATTGCAGAATCCAGACCAACCCCATCCTGAAATACAGAAGCCGCAACCGAAAAGAATGGGGAAGTGGTCTCATTGCTTTGATTGGTCCATAAGTAGGCGATGACCACGGCAGGATTTCCGGCATAATCCTGCGTGATTGTGGCAGACTTAATCTCTACTGTGTAGTCTCCCAATGTTGCAGGATTGACTCGCGCCGGTTCTACAGGTGCTTCGACCGTGTTTGCTGTGTCGAAGGACTCATCTAACAAGGAGAAAGAATCCATTAAACCGCCCATCATGGCATTGACGACCGTATCAGACGGGTCAATCTTCCATGCATTGTCCACAAGATTCAGAGAAACATCTACGGTGTTGGTCACTTTATCATCAGTGTGTTCCTCCATGATCGAATTTAGGATTTCCATGGACATAGTACTGAGTTCTTCTTCGCTGGGTTGCTGCTCAGCCGGTAGGAAAGCATAGCCTAGTGCCTGAGAGAAAATTTCTCCCATCCACTCGGCCAGAACTGCGCTCATATCAATGTTCGTAAACTCTACTGTTACCGTGGCAGTACCCGCATTTTCATTTTCAGTCGATTCGGTAATTTGATAAGACAAGTTCTCTGCTAGTTGCTCCAGTAGTTGCTGGGTATACGCATCTTCCTCAGCAGTTCCATTTGAGCTGCTGAAGTCTGTGTCACCCCAGTACTGCTCAATTGCTTCAGCATCCGCATTTTGAAATGCTTGGATGGCATCCTCCACTACTGATTCAGCTGATGCTCTACCGCCGCATCCGGCTAGAGAAACACCTAACGCAATAGCCATGACTATACTCACCAGCTTTTTCATGCTTTATCCTCCTCTTTTGTATTCTTCGTTTTGGATTTAAATATAGTATAACAAAAGTAATATACAATTGAAAGTACTATCATCGAGGCAAATCATAAATAATCGTACAGAAGCCCAGTATATCACCAACTACACTTTTGCACCATAGTAATTGGAGAATCGACTAACTAACATCGGTTACTTCATGACAACATATCAACCTTATGAGATTTCTGCCAACCGGGTCAGTATCTGGCCAATGGCCTCCCAAAGTTCGCTCTGTCTCTTGATAATATCCTCCAGGTCCGCCTCGTAAACCCGCCCGGTAGTGTTGACCCGGCGCGCCAGCTGGTTGAGGTTGCTGCTGTGCCGGCGCAGCAGAGAGAGCAGCTCTTTCAGCTCCGGCAAGTCCAGCCGGACGGCGTATCCATCCAACGCCATTTTTCGCAGATAGGCTTCCCGGTTCAAGATGCCAAGCTGTTCCATCTTACCTTCAATCGCCGCCAGTTCTTCCTCGGAAACGCGGAAATTGAGCTGAACACCGCGCTTTCGCCGGGGCGGCGTCACCGCTCCGGCACCTTCTTTTTGGGCGCAGCCTGCACGGGTGATTTCTTCTCTGCCTTCTCCTGCGCCTGCTTGAGCTGCTCCCGGACAGAGGCGCGGGGCTGACGTTCTACCTCCCGCCGCGCCAGCAGTTGGATGTCCTTCTCATCCACCGCCACCAGCTCCTGAAAGTCCATGCCTTCCAGTTCATTTTCAA
>ERZ1090880.275-NODE-275-length-29634-cov-7.422090_pt1 | contig 29634 bp, 22 predicted proteins | sample MGYA00478471_ERZ1090880 | MGnify/ENA primary metagenome ERZ1090880 (study PRJEB33644, sample SAMEA5815734) | chicken gut metagenome | biome: Chicken; feature: Gastrointestinal Tract; material: Caecum | place: Ireland | collected 2019-01-01 | study: A study of the... | reverse complement strand
GTACATATAAAAGCGCCCGAAACAAGGCTACTATCCGCCCTGGCGGCAGCTTAAAAAAAAGATAAGTGCGCCGATATGCTTAAAAGGACAGAATTGCGTTCAGTCGGTAAAGAAGTCGTCGCGGCAGAGCTTTTTGCGTGCCTTTTCTATGGCGCGCTTTTCTATGCGCGATATGTACGAACGTGAGATGCCGAGCTTTTTTGCCACCTCGCGCTGTGGCTGAGGACAGCCGTCTTTGAGGCCGTAGCGCATACATATAATTTCAAACTCCCTCTCCGCGAGAATTTCGCCGAGCAGTTTTACAAACTTTTCGCGCTGAATTTGCCTCTCCACGCGCGCAAAAACGTTTTCTTCCCGCTCAGGAAGAAGGTCAATAAGAGTGAGCTCGTTGCCGTCTTTATCGACGCCGACGGGCTCTGTGAGCGACACGGTGTTTTTATGTTTTTTGCCCGTGCGTATGAGCATGAGAATTTCGTTCTCTATGCAGCGGGCGGTGTATGTGGCAAGTTGAGTGCCCTTGCCCTCGCGATAGGTATTGATGGCCTTGATAAGGCCTATTGAACCCACCGAAAGCAGGTCGTCTGTCTCCGCCGCGCCCGAGTACTTTTTGGCAATATGGGCGACGAGGCGCATATTGTGCTTTATGAGTATATTTTTTGCCTCTTTATCGCCCTCGTGAGCAAGCTGAAGGTAGCGTTTTTCCTCTTCGGGCGACAGGGGCTTGGGAAAAGAGCCTTTGCCCTGCACCGCGCCCGTGAATAAGAATATTTTGCCGATAAGTAAGCTTAAAAAATCGAAAAACATAGGCCCCCTTTGTGCACGGCCTTGCAATCCCCTCAGCCGTCACAAAAATAGCTTATGTTTTATACGGTTTGTACTATTCGGTTTTTTATTTAAACTGAACGGCTTTATGCAATGTGCGCGCCTCTGTGTTTTTTTGTAGGCACTTAATTATCGCGGCAAGAGGGGCTGGCACCTCCACTCACGAAAAATGCCGCGCTCGGCCAGCGCGGCATTTTTGTGCCCACAGTCAAAACCCCGCAGATACGAGCAAGACAAGGAGCGTGCGGAACGGTGCGTGGGTGTTTTAAATAATTACAACGAAAGTTATTCTATTTTAAATATTTACGGGCGCAAGGAAGGTTTCCTTCCGCCAGCGCGACACAATTTGCGCATACCTGCGCCTCAGCAGGGTGAATTGCCGCGATTATACTTTTGTGGGCGCTTAAATATCGCGGCAAGAGGGGCTGGCCCCTCCACTCACGAAAAATGCCGCGCTCGGCCAGCGCGGCATCTTTGTGAACTTACTCTAACTCAAATGCGCCCGTATAGAGCTGATAATACACTCCCTTCTGCGCAATAAGCTGGTCGTGCGTGCCGCGCTCTATAATGCGGCCGTGGTCGAGCACCATTATTGCCTGACTGTTGCGCACTGTTGAAAGGCGGTGCGCTATTACAAATACCGTGCGCCCCTCCATCAGTTTATCCATACCTTGCTCTATAAGCTTTTCGGTACGCGTATCTATTGAAGAGGTCGCCTCGTCGAGAATGAGCACGGGACACTCGGAGACCATTGCGCGCGATATTGCAAGCAACTGACGCTGTCCCTGCGAAAGGTTGCCGCCATCGCCCTTTATCATTGTGTTGTAACCTTCGGGCAGGTGCCTTATAAAGTAGTCGGCATTGGCAAGCTTTGCGGCAGATATGCACTCCTCGTCGGTGGCGTTGAGCCTGCCGTAGCGTATATTGTTCATTACCGTACCAGTAAACAGATGCGTATCCTGCAGGACTATGCCCAGCGAACGACGCAAATCGTCCTTATTTATGCTCTTTATATCCAGGCCGTCGTATGTTATCGAGCCGGACTGTATATCGTAAAACCTGTTTATGAGGTTGGTTATGGTGGTCTTGCCCGCGCCCGTAGCACCAACAAATGCTATCTTCTGGCCGGGCTTGGCATAGAGTGAGATATCCTTTAAAATAATCTTTTCGGGAGTATATCCGAATATTACGTCCTTGAAACGAATGTCGCCGCGGAGAGGGATATAGCTGAATGTGCCGTCCTTTTCGGGCTTTTTCCAGCTCCACTTTTCTACGCCGCCCTCGCCGTAGACCAAAGTTACGTCGCCACCCTTGTCTTCGTGCGGGGTATCGAAAATATCGAATATGCGCTCTGCACCCGCAAGTCCCATGACGATTGCGTTGAACTGCATTGTCACCTGCTGTACAGGCTGGTTGAAGGAGCGTATGAGCGTAAGGAATGCTATGAGCACGCTTACATCGCCTACGGTAAATGCTCCTGTGCCGTCGCCGAAGGCTACACTGTAAAGCGAAAGCGCGCCCACGCTGTGCGTGGCAAAAAATATTGCGCCCACTATTGCAACCACCACATACTGGAAATAGCTTAAAATGTTGGACATGGGGCCGAGCATATTGGTGAGCTGGTTGGCCCTTGTACCGCTTACGCGCAGCTCTTCGTTTATCTGGTGGAACCTCTCCCTCGCCTTATCCTCGTGGCAGAACACCTTTACGACCTTCTGACCCTCCATCATCTCTTCGACATAGCCGTTGACCTTGCCGATTGAAATCTGCTGTTTTAAGAACTGGCGGGAGGACTCGGCGCCGATAAACTTTATGCAAACTATATTTACGCTGAGAATTACAAGCATTACAAGCGTGAGCGTAAAGCTCATGAATACCATGCAGAGGAACACCACCACTATTGTCACGACCGCGGAAATCATCTGCGGAACGGACTGCGAAAGCATCTGGCGGAGAGTATCGACATCGTTTGTGTAGCGGCTCATAAGTTCGCCGTGGGTGTGCGTATCAAAGTACCTTAAGGGCAGGTACTGCATGTTTATGAACATTTCGTCGCGCATTCTTTTTAAAGCGCCCTGCGCAATGAACACCATAAGTCTGTTGTACGAGAAAGTACTTAAGACGCCTACCACATACACGCATATGAGGGCTATTGTCCAGCTTAAAAGTTCCTGCTGCGCGCCCTGGACGCCGTTTACCATATCCTCTATTGCGCCTATGACGAAAGTGAGCATGAACGAACCCACTGCGCCAGCCGCCGAGGAAAGCACTATAAGTATGACGAGCAGCGCGGCAGCAAGTTTGTTGCGGAAGGCGTAGTTGAGTACGCGCTTTAAAACCTTTATGGGGTTTTCAGGGCCGCTTCCCCTTATTTTTGCAACGCGGTGGCCGTTCTCGGTTCCGTGTTGCTGAATACGCCTCTTCTGGTCGGCGTTGAGGTTTTCGTACTGTTCGTGAACAGAAGGCTGTTTAATCTTTTTAGTCATTTATGTCACCTCCGTCCTCTTCGTCTGCCTTGCCCTTTACCTGAGAAAGGTAAACTTCCTGGTAAATCGCATTATCTTTGAGCAGCTCTTCGTGAGTGCCTATGCCCGAAATTTTGCCCTCGTCGAGCACGACTATTCTGTCGGCGTCCTCAACCGAGGCCACGCGCTGGGCTATTATAATTTTGGTGACGTCGGGCGCGTGAGTGCGCAGAGAGTGCCTTATCATTGCGTCCGTCTTGGTATCTACGGCCGAAGTGGAGTCGTCGAAGATTATTACCTTGGGCTTTCTGAGCAGGGCGCGCGCTATGCACAGCCTCTGCTTCTGTCCGCCCGATACATTTACGCCGCCCTGGCCTAAGTCGTACTGATATTTGCCGGGCAGCTGCTGTATAAATTCGTCGGCGCAGGCCTGACGGCACGCCTCCTCTATCTGCTCCTGCGTGGCGTTTTCGTCGCCCCACCTGAGGTTTTCGGCAATAGAGCCCGAGAACAGCACGTTCTTCTGAAGCACCATTGCCACCTTGGAGCGCAGAGTGTCTAGGTCGTAGTTGCGGACGTCCACGCCGCCCACCTTTACGCTGCCCGAAGATACGTCGTACAGCCTGGGAATGAGCGACACGAGCGAGGACTTGCCCGAACCGGTTGCGCCTATTATGCCTATCGTTTCGCCAGACTTTATGTGCAGGTCTATATCCTTGAGCACGGTTACGTCGGCCTTCTGGATATAAGACATAAACACGTCGTTGAAATCTATGCTGCCGTCCTTTACCTCGGTTATGGCATTTTCGGGCTTGGGCAGAGTGGTCTTTTCTTCAAGCACGGCGGCTATTCGGTCCATAGAGCCCTTGGAGAGCGATATGTACTGCAGGCACATCGCAACCAGCATTACCGCCGTAAGAATTTGCGTCATATACTGCAACAGTGAAGTGAGGTTGCCCATGGTAAAATCCGTGTATTCAGATATTATCATATTGCCGCCCATAATAAGCAAAAGTATCATGGCGACATATATTACACACTGAACAACGGGCATGAGGTAGTTGAGCAGCTTTTCCGCCTTGACGGAGTAGTTGTATACGTCCTGAGTGGCGGCGCGCATCTTTTCCATCTCGTGCTCCTCGCGCACATAGGATTTGACTACCCTTATTGCGGTGAGGTCCTCCTGCACAACGCGGTTGAGGTTATCGTACTTTTTGAACATTATGCGGAAGGGCGTGGAAACGCGCACCATAATAATACCGACTATAATGGCGAGCACTACGGCGGCGGCAATGAATATACCGCCCATTGTGGGGGATATTATGAACGTCATCACCGACGCGAATATAAAGAGTATGGGTGCGCGCACGAGCATTCTTATACACATCTGGAATGCAAGCTGCACGTTGCTGACGTCGGTTGTTATTCGCGTTATAAGGCTTGCCGTAGAAAAGTTATCTATGTTGGCAAAGGAATAGGTCTGGATATTGTCGTACATATCGTAGCGCAGGTTGGCTGCAAAGCCGGCAGACGCCTTTGACGCGAGGCGACCGCCCATAATTCCGCAGAACAGCGCGAACGCTGCGCAGGCAATCATTGCAAGACCGTACCAGACAATATTCATGCTGAAAGTAGTCGTCTCTGCCATCGCCGTAATTTCGTCGATAAGAAAGCCCATAAGGAAGGGGATTATTATCTCCATCGAGGCTTCACCTATCATGACGAGCGGCGTGAGAATGGATACAGTTTTATACTGCTTTACGCTCTTTAAAAGTGTTCTTACCATTAATCGTCTCCTGTTAGGTCAAAAATAAAAGCTGTAAAAAGACTGCTTAAGTTTGGTGGTTTTTGTTTGCGCACAGCCGATTGAGGCCCTGATATGCCCGATTGACTGTGAATGTACCGCGTGCGGGTTACGGGCGGCGCGGAGTGCAGCGGTTAGTCGGCCCGCGTGCGGGTTACGACGGGCGGCACGGGGCGCGGCGGATTTGCAACGGTTGCACTTTGATATAAATAACGCAAACGATTGTAATCTGCAAACGCCATGAATTTAAATTGAGCCGCGAATTTAAATTGAGCCGCGTGCGGTTACTCGTTGATATGGTTGAAAATTTTTATGAGCAGAACTTTAAGCTGTTCCTGCTCCTCCTCCGTGAGTGCGTCCTGAATGATGGCATCACATTTATCCATCAGCTCGCGCTGTTCAAGGCACAATTTTTCACCCTTTTCAGTGAGCTCTATAAACTTTGTGCGTGCGTCTCCCTCTGCAAATGTACGCGTGACATACCCGCAGGATGTGAGGTTTGCAAGCAGGGTAGACACCGACGACGCGCGCAGGTTGAGCTGTTTTTCCACATCGCGCTGGCATACTTTTTTGCCCTGAAGGGCGCTTTTGTGGACAAATACAAGCGTCTGGAGCTGCGCTCCCGTTATGCCGAAGGAAGATAAATTTTCGCTGTTGCGCCTTTCTATCTCCCTGTTCACATAGCACATTAAACCAAAAAGTCTTCTGTTTTCCAAAATGCTTTACCTCTTTTATGCCCTGAAAAAGTGCATTTTTAAATCTTCCAAGGCTGCGATAAGTTAGATAACTAACAGTTTGAAACCGAAATTATTTTATATTATTTATCTCATATTTGTCAAGCAAAAAAATATTTTTAATGTCGACGGCGCAAAATGTTACTACATTAAAAAACAATTATATATTTTAACATTCATAAACACGCACAAACGGCAAAATAATGGCGGTAAAAATACCGCCATACACAGGCTGTACGCCCGCAACTCGTTATTGCGGGCAAACGCGCGCCAAACAAAAAAATGGCAGAAAAAAGGCAACCTTACATCAAAATAGCGGGCAAATTGCCCGCCGTAAACAATAAAAAAAGGCAGACAAATTGCCTGCCCGAATATAAATACTTAATGCAAACTTATTAAAGTGCGCAATTAAGCTTTATTTTACTGCTTGCCGATGTCCTTGCCGTAGACCGCTGAAACGGTGCTTGCAAACTTAGACATTTTATCGTAAGACTTGAGCGTAAGACTGTCTTCGAAGTCCGAAAGCGTCTTGGCCTGGTCGCGGGTTACGCGCGAAGGTACCTCTATCTCTACCGTTACATAGAGGTTGCCAGTGCCGTTGACAGTTTTTACGCCCTTGCCCTTAAGACAGAAGCGCGTGCCGGACGCCGTGCCCTCGGGAATGGGATATTCTATCATATCGTCTATGCCGGGGACGAGTATCTTGCCGCCGCATACCGCCGTCTTGTACGAGATGGGCACGGTGACAAACAAATCCTTATCTTCCCTGCGCAGCAGCTTGTGCGGCTCTATCTGGAAATAGATGTACAGGTCGCCGGGCTCGCCGCCGTTGGGCGCTGCCTGACCAAATCCGCGCTTGCGGAGAGAACTATCCTTATCTACGCCCGCGGGAATGTTTACGGTAAAGCGCGTCTGAACGCGGTTTGAGCCTTTACCCTTGCAGTCGGGGCATTTTTCGGTAATCTTCCTGCCCGTGCCGCCGCAATCGGGGCATGCGCCCACCTGAATGGTGCGGCCGAAGATGGTATCCTGCTGGAACTTTACCCTGCCCGTGCCGCCGCAGCGCGTACACTTCTGGTATGCCGTGCCGCCGCGCGCGCCCGTTCCGTTGCAGGAATGGCAGGGCTCGTTGCGGAAGTAGCTTATCTCTTTGGTGCAGCCCTTTATGGCGTCGAGGAAGGAAAGGCGCACAGTCTGCTCTATATCGGCGCCGCGTTCAGGACGCGCCTGGCGCGCCGAACCGCCGAAGCCGCCGCCGAACATCGAGCTGATTATGTCCTCAAATCCGCCGAAACCGCCCTGCGAAAAGCCCGAAAAGCCCGAAAAACCGTTGCCTCCGCCCATTCCGCCCATATTGGGATGGTCGAGCTCGAAATCGTACTGCTTCCTCTTCTGCTCGTCAGAGAGTACGGCGTTTGCCTCGTTTACCTCTTTGAACTTATCGGCCGCCTCTTTATCGCCGGGGTGAAAGTCGGGGTGATACTGCTTTGCAAGCTTGCGGTAAGCCGACTTTATTTCGTCCTGAGTGGCATTGCGCCCCACTCCTAAAATTTCGTAATAGTTCTTTTTATTTTCTGCCATTGGTTTACCTTAAAATCGGGCGCAGGAGCGCGCCTTTTAAAAATTGACCGCCATATATGCCGCAACTATTGGCTTTTTTGCGCCATATATGCCGCGCGCGGCACACAAGCGGCGTGTTAACATCGCACGGCGCACGGAGAATTTTCCCTCCCCGTGCGCCCGATTGATTTAAATTAATTTGCACTTCCGAAAGCCCGCTGCAAGCGGCTGTGCGTTGGCATTTTGCCGCCGCAAGGTTGCCCCTTGAAACACGCCTGCAACAGTCTGTTTTTACAGAAACTATGCTGCAAAAAGCTCAGAAGTTTTTATCAGTTATGCTGGTTGAACTCGGTGTCGTCACCGTTGCCGCCGTTTGCGCCGTTGCCGGGGTTGCTGCCCTGAGCCTGCTGATATATCTTTGCAATGACGGGCTGGATTTCACGCGTGAGCGTTTCGCTTGCCGCCTTAATCCTTTCGTCGTCGCCCGAATCAAGCTCGGTCTTTGCCTTTGCTATGGCGTCATCAACCGTCTTCTTATCCTCTTCAGAGAGCTTGTCGCCGGCCTCTTTTACAGTCTTTTCAAGGCTGTCTATCATGGCCTCGAGGTTGTTCTTGTTATCGACAGCCTCTTTACGCTTCTTATCCTCTTCAGCGTAGCGCTCTGCATCCTTTACGGCCTTATCGATATCCTCTTCGGAAAGGTTGGTAGAGGCCGTTATGGTTATATTGGTGCTCTTGCCCGTGCCGAGGTCTTTGGCCGTTACGTTTACTATGCCGTTGGCATCGACATCGAAGGTTACCTCTATCTGAGGTACGCCACGGGGTGCGGGAGGAATATCGGTAAGCATGAACCTGCCGAGCGACTTGTTATCCTTTGCGAACTTCCTTTCGCCCTGAAGCACGTTAATTTCAACGCCGGGCTGGTTATCTGCCGCGGTAGAGAATACCTGGCTCTTCTTTACAGGGATAGTGGTGTTACGCTCGATAAGGGGCGTGGATACGCCGCCGAGCGTTTCGATGCCCAGCGTAAGGGGCATTACATCGAGCAGAAGCACGTCTTTTACTTCGCCCGAAAGCACGCCGCCCTGAATAGCCGCGCCGATGGCAACGCATTCATCGGGGTTGATGCCCTTGAAGGGCTCTTTGCCGGTGATCTGCTTTACTTTATCGAATACGGCGGGAATACGCGTAGAGCCGCCCACCATTATTACCTTGGAAATATCGTTGTACGTAAGTCCGGCATCTGCCATGGCCTTGCGCATGGGTTCTACCGTGCGGTCTACAAGGTCTGAAGTGAGACTGTCGAACTTCTGCCTTGAAAGGTCGTAGTCAAGGTGCTGAGGAGCGCCGTCTACCACCGTTATGAAGGGCAGGTTGATGTTGGTGTTGGTCATGCCCGAAAGCTCTATCTTTGCCTTTTCGGCTGCTTCCTTGAGCCTCTGCATAGCCATTCTGTCTTTTGAAAGATCTACGCCGGTATCCTTCTTGAAGTTTTCTACCAGCCAATCTATAATCTTGTTATCGAAGTCATCGCCGCCGAGGTGAGTATCGCCGTTGGTGGCAAGTACTTCAAACACGCCGTCGCCTATTTCAAGTATAGATACATCGAACGTGCCGCCGCCGAGGTCGTAAATCATGACCTTCTGGCTGCCTTCCTGCTTATCGAGGCCGTAGGCGAGCGCTGCCGCGGTAGGTTCGTTTATTATACGGAGTACGTTAAGACCTGCGATTTTGCCCGCATCCTTGGTCGCCTGACGCTGCGAATCGTTGAAGTATGCAGGGCAGGTGATTACGGCGTCGGTTACCTTGCCGCCGAGGTAGCTTTCGGCATCAGCCTTGAGCTTTGACAAAATCATTGCAGAGATTTCCTGAGGAGAATATCCCTTATCTATATTTACTTTATATGCCTCGCCCATATGCCTCTTTATAGAGATGACAGTTTTATCGGGCTGGGCAACGGCAAGACGCTTTGCCGCCTGGCCTACAATCCTGCTGCCGTCGGCTTTGAAAGATACGACTGAAGGAGTTGTTCTGCTACCTTCGCTGTTGGGTATTACGACGGGTTCACCGCCTTCCATAACCGCCACGCACGAGTTGGTCGTGCCGAGGTCGATACCAATTACTTTTCCCATAATCATTACTCCTTATTAGATGTATTTCACATTTTATCCGCTTTACCGACCTGTAAGCCGTGTTTTGCGGGATTTGAGGAATGCTCCTCCGGCGGTTAATTCTTCACACCTTAACGCCGCCGTCGCATCGGGTGCGCTCGCTTTCGCGATATATAGGTAGCGCTCAAGCGGCCGAACCGCCTTGCGCAGGTTTTTATCTTTGTGCAGCTTTAAAAACTTTTAAATTCATTCAGCTTTGTGCGTGCGTCTTATTTATCCAGATGTGCGGCGCTTGCAGCTTATATGAATTTAAACGGTGACTGAAACCTGGGCAAACCTTATTACCTTTCCCCCCTGCTTATACCCTTTTTTGAGTACGAGCTTTACGGTGTTGGGCTGTTCGCCCTCGCCGCAGGGAACATTCATAACGGCTTCGGCAAGTTTTTCGTCGAACTTGTCGCCCGAGGCAATAGCTATTTCTTCTACGCCGAGCGATGCAAGAATGTTTTTGAAGTTCTTTATTATTTTATCTATGCCGGCCTTTGTGGCCTCATCTTTTGCCGAATCAATCGCATAACCGAAAGTGTCTGCAACGGGCAGAAGTTTGAGTATTGCCTCTGCCTTGCCGTCTTCATAGGCCTGCGAGGCCTTTGCGGCGGTGCGCTTGCGGTAGTTATCGTATTCGGCTGAAACCGAATACCACTTACGCTTGTAATCTTCGGCAAGTGCCTGAGCTTTTTCAAGCTCAGAAGGTTCTTTTTTCTTGCTTTCGGCCTCGGGAAGTTCCTTTTCAAGGTCCTCCGTTTCGGGAAGCTCCTTTTCAAGGTCCTCCGTCTCGGGAAGGTCTTTTTCAAGATCCTCCGTCTCGGGAAGCTCCTTTTCGGGGTCCTCCACTTCGGGGAGTTCCTCTTCGGCCGAGGCTTTTTTATTATTCTTTTTCTTTATATTTTCCTCGTCGTTAAACATAAGCTCAATCTCGCTTTTCGTTTTACAGTAATAATATAAACAAAGGCGCCCGCCTTTAACCAAAAATACGCAAAATTTTTTTGATTTTGCAACCATTTTACTATGGTAAAATGCACCTGCCGTTTTATAGCGCCAAACGCGCCTCTTCAGCGGCTTTAAGTGCAGAAAATGTGCGCGCAATTTTAAGCGGGGCAAAATTGCAAGCCGTAAGAAATTTACATTGAGCACGGCAATATAAAACAGCGCAGACATGAAAATCAGCACGGCGGCATAAAAAAATTCCGCGCAGGCATTGCACGGAATTTATTGTTTTAAATTTTTGAAAAGAGCGAATAACTTCTGCGGCACAAAATTTTACTGCCGCCTCCGCACTTATGCTACATACGCATCTGCACGTTGCCGCCCTCGTAGTCTGACTTCTGCTTGAGGGCAACTACCTTTACGGGGCTCAAAGGCGGGTTGCGCTTTAGCACCTTTCCCTTGGTAACTCTGTTTTCTATGGACAGCTCCTCGGTGTTGAGTTCGGCAACCGTGCCGTCCTTGTTTATGACCGCAATGGTGTACGGGATTGTTACATAGTCGGCAAAGAGCAGTTTTTTGCAGTCCTTTACGTCGGCTATGATTACGCCCTTGCAGGCGCGGCCTATGGGGTCTATCAGCGAGGATATTACGCGCTTAAAACCGCCCGCCGCCGTTACGACGACTATTTCGCCCTCGCCGTTTATCTGCGAAGCGAAGATGCACTCGTCATTTTCTCCGAGCGCAATGCCGCGCACGCCGCCTGCCACCCTGCCCTGAACGGGCAGATTATCCTTTACGGCGTTGAGGGCAAAACCCGCGTTATTTACAAAGAACATTGTGGAAAATTCGTCGGTATCGTACGTCTCCACATTGATTACCGCGTCGCCGTCCTTCAGCTTTATGGCCTGGTAATAGCCCTTGTTCAGGCTGTATTCCGACCACGGCGTGCGCTTTACCATGCCGAGCTTGGTAAAGAATAGCACATCGCCGCGCATCTCTTCCTTGGTAAACAGCGTAACCGCCTTTTCGCCCTCGAAGGCGTCGGGGCACAGCTCGTGCACGGTGAGGCCTGCGGCCTTGTAGTCGGTGGGGTCTACGTTGTCGAGGTCGATATAGACGCAGTTGCCCATATCGGTAAAGCATATAAGGCGCGCGTCCGAGCCTGTAAACACAATCTGCGTATGCATTGAAGAGAGCTTGGCATTTGCAGAAAGCGGCTTTTTGAATTTTGAGACAAATTCCGATTTTTCTGTAAACTTGACCCTGCCGTCGGCCGTGAGCGATACCGCCCACTCCGTAACGGCGCGCTTTATGTCCTCGCGGCGGACATATATGTCCTCAAGCGCGCCCTTTATTTCTGAGCGGCGCGGGCAGGGATACTTCTTTTTGATTTCGAGTATCTCTTTTTTTACTATGTCCATCTGCATGGACTTGTCGCCTATCACCTTGGTGAGGTAGGCTATCTTCTTTTTAAGTTCTTCGAGTTCCTGCTCGAGCTTGTAGACTTCCAGCTTGGCGAGGCGGGCGAGCCTTAAATCGAGTATGGCCTGCGCCTGGCGCTCTGAAAGGCTGAAGGTGTCCATCAACTTTTTGCGCGCGTCGGGCGTGCTTTCGGCATTCTTTATTATGCGCACGACTTTGTCTATGTTGTGTACGCCGATTATCAGACCCTCGAGAATGTGCTGGCGCGCCTGAGCCTCCTTCAGCTCGTACTTGGCCCTTCTCAGCACAACGAGGCGCTGGTAGCTTACATAATACCTTATTATATCCATAAGGCCGAGCTGCTGGGGCTTGCCGCCCGCGATTGCAACCATGTTTATGCCGAAGGTACACTCCAGGTCGGTGTACTTTAAAAGCACGGACAGAATGGCGTCTATGTCCGCTTCCTTCTTGCAGGTTATAACGGCGCGCATGCCCGTTCTGTCTGACTCATCCACTATGTCCGTTATGTCGGAGAGGACGTCCTTGCGCTGCTCCTTGAGCAGCATTATCTTACGCAGCAGTTCTGCCTTGTTGGTCTGGTAGGGAAGTTCGGTTATAACTATCAGCTTTTTGCCGCCCTTGTCCGTCTCCACCGAATACTTTGCGCGCAGCGTTATCTTGCCCTTGCCCGTCTCGTATGCCTGCACCAGCTCGTTGGCAATTATATACCCACCCGTTGAAAAGTCGGGGCCGGGGATTATCTTCATCATATCCTTTAAGGATATGCGTGGATTATCTATATAGGCGCACACGCCGTCTATCACCTCGCCGAGGTTGTGCGTGGGGATATTGGTGGCAAGTCCCACAGCTATGCCGTTTGCGCCGTTTACGAGCAGGTTGGGAAATCTGCCAGGCAGAATGTCGGGCTCGAGCAGACTGTCGTCAAAGTTGAATGAAAAGGGCACGGTCTCCTTGTCGAGGTCGCGCAAAAGCTCCATTGCCAGCGGCTCGAGCCTGGCCTCGGTGTATCTCATAGCCGCGGCCGGGTCGCCGTCTACCGAACCGAAGTTGCCGTGTCCGTTCACAAGCGTCATGCGCATATTGAAGTCCTGCGCCATGCGCACCATTGCGTCGTAGACCGAGCTGTCGCCGTGAGGGTGGTACTTGCCCATGCAGTCGCCCACTATCCTCGCCGACTTTTTGTGCGGCTTGTCGGGCGTGAGACCCATCTCCAACATTGTATATAAAATACGCCTCTGGACGGGTTTGAGGCCATCCTCCACGCGCGGGAGAGCCCTGTCGAGAATGACAAATTCCGCATACGGGAGCATGGACTGGGGCATTACCTCCTCTATGGGCGTTATGAAAACATTGCCCTGCGGAATGGATGTCTGAAAATTTCCGTCGTTCTTTTTTGCCATAGTCCTCTTACCTTAATCGTAGTAATCGCCTGCGGAGGGCTTGCCCTCTTCCTTGAAATGCACCTTCTCTATAAAGCCGTCAACCTTGTTGAAGTTGGCGTTTTCGTTAAGAAATTCCTTTCTGCCGTCAACCTTGTCGCCCATGAGCATATCTATCACTCTGCCCGCCTCGGCAATGTCCTCTATGGTGACCTGTATGAGGTTGCGCGTTGCGGGGTCCATTGTCGTCTCCCAGAGCTGGTCGGCAGACATTTCGCCGAGACCCTTATATCGCTGTATCTGGTAGCCCTTGCCCACCTTTTTAATCTTTTCGTCGAGCTCCTTGTCGTCGTAGGCGTACTCGGCGACATCCTTTTTGTAGACCTTATAGAGGGGCGGCATGCCTATATACACGCAGCCCGCCTTGATGAGGTCGCACATATATTTGAAAAAGAAAGTGAGCAGAATGCAGCGTATGTGCATTCCGTCCTGGTCTGCATCGGAGAGGATTATAACCTTTTTATACCTCGTCTTTTCCACGTCGAACGACTTGCCGAACCCCGCGCCGATGGCCGAGATAAGCGTTTTGAGCTCCTCGTTCTGAAGCGCCTGCAGGGCGCTCTTTTTCTGTACGTTGAGCGGCTTGCCGCGCAGGGGAAGTATGGACTGGAACTGGCGAATGCGCGCCTGCTTTGCAGTGCCGCCTGCCGAGTCGCCCTCTACTATGAACAGCTCGTTCTTTTCGGGGTCTCTGCCAGAGCACGCGGCGAGCTTGCCCACAAGATTGAGACCGTCGTTTTCAGAGGCGGCCTTGGCTACGTCCCTCTCGTGTCTGTGCTTGATTCTGTCGTCGGCGGCAAACTTGGCCTTGCGCGCTATTTCGTCAAACACGGGCTTGTTGCCGCGCGTTTCCATCAGCTTTTTAAGCCCCTCGAGCACTACCTGCTCGACTACGGGCTTTACTTCGGGGTTGCCGAGCTTGGTCTTTGTCTGACCTTCAAACTCAACGTTGTTCATCTGAACGGTGAGCACAGCCGTAAGCCCCTCCTTTATGTCGTCGACAATGAAGGGCGCGTCCTTGGCCTTTAAAACGCCGTTCTGGCGGGCGTACTCGTTTACCGCCTTCAGAAGGCCGTTTCTGAAGCCAGTTTCGTGATAGCCGCCCTCCACCGTGGAGATGTTATTTACAAATGAATACAGATTTTCCGTATCCTCCTTGGTGTGCAGAACGGCAAATTCCACCTTTATTTTGGAGGGCGCAAAGCCCTTTATGGTAATATCCTTTACAGCCGAATAGTAGAGCGGCGTAGAATACGCCTTAGCAGAGTCTGCGCTGAGATAGTTTACAAAGTCCACAAGTCCGCCGTCGTAGCGGAAACTTACGCGCTCCTTGGGCGGCAGTTTTTCCTTTATCTCCTCGCCGTCGTCGCCCGTGCGGGTGCGGTACAGTGTGCGCTCGTCCTCAAAGTTTATGGTTACGCCCTTATTTAAAAAGGCCAGCTCTTTGAGGCGCTTGTATATCGTTTCGTAGTTCCACTCTATCCTTTCAAAGACGCGGTCGTCGGGCATAAAGCGCACAAAAGTGCCGCGCACCCCCGCCTTTGCACCCGTGTCCTTGAGCGGGCCGTCGGGCACGCCGCACAGCCATTTTTTGTTCTTTGAATCGTATGTCGAGGTAAAGCGCATTGCGTAAGTCTTGCCGCGGCAGACTTCCACCTCCAGCCAGCGCGAAAGGGCGTTGGTGACCGAAGCGCCCACGCCGTGCAGTCCGCCCGAAAAGGCGTAGTTGCCCGAATCAAACTTGCCGCCCGCGTGCAGTTTGGTGAATATGAGCTCGACGCCGGAAATCCCGGCCTTTTTATTTATATCGGTGGGCATACCGCGCCCGTTATCCTGAACGGAGGCAGAGCCGTCCTTCCACAGTTTAACCGTAATTTCGTCGGCATAGCCGTTGGCTGCCTCGTCTATGGCGTTATCTACTATTTCCCAAAGAATGTGGTGCAGTCCGCGCACGCCCGTAGAGCCGATATACATGCCGGGGCGAATGCGTACTGCCTCCAGTCCCTCTAAAATTTTAAGGTCGTCGGCGACGTAAGAGCCGTCTTTTTTTACAGCCATCCTAAAACTTTCTCCAATAAACTAAGTAAAAATGCCGTATTGCAAAAATGTTTCCGCAAAAACGCAAATTGTTGATATTATTTATGCTATTATACCACATTTTGTGTTTTTTTGCAAGACATAGAACAATATTTTCAAATTAGTATGCGCAATTATCAGCAATAATGTTAAACGGCCTTACCCTGAATATTCCATAAAACTAATTTATTACGGCTCAATACAACCTGAGATTTCACACTCTGAAGAGAAAAAATGCTGCGGCGCCGGGAAAAGCCTGCGCCGCAGCATTTTAATTGGAATTATCGGCTGCACCTGAAGGTGCATATATTATTTTTTTAAGTTGTCGGCAAAATGCTTCGTTTTGCAAACTGTAAGTTTTCTTCTTGCTCAACCTCTGCTCTCAGGGCTGAAACCCGTTCAGCGGACAAAGCGTTGAGTTGAAACAGCATTACTTGGAAACCTTTTTCCTTGCGGATACGCGCTTTACCTCGGCCTCGTCTATCACGTCTATATCACCTTTTTCCTTGGGTTTGATAACGATTAAGAGCACTATACCGATGAGTGCAACGCCCGCAATGCTGAGGAGCACTATCGAGGCAACGTTGTCCTGTACCCAGGTGTCTTCGCCATAGACGGGGTCAGCCGCGGCAGATACGCTTATTGCCATATAGCTTACTATGGGGTCGGTGAGGTAGGTGCTGTCCTCCGCCTCGAGCCTTATTACATAGAAGGAGTTGGCGTCGGCTTCCTGAGGAATAAACGTAAGCGCGCTGGAATCCCATTCGTATGCAGAATACAAATCGTAGTCTTCCTCTGTTTCGTCAAGGTCGTCGAGCGCAGGTATAAGCGTGAAGTACTGCCTGTATGCGCGGAAGAAATTTTCGTCCTCGGCAAGGCTGGAGGAAAGACCTTTTATAAGCTGTGCATATGATATGGTCTTGCCGGTATCTTCGGTATAGGCACGCCTGTCGAACACATAGAGCGAATAGTTTGTGCTGTAATTGGAAGAGAGGCCGGTGATATCGAAACTGTCAGCAGAATATTTCGTTCCTACAAAGCCTATGTCCTGACCTTCGGGGTCGGTGACGGTAAGGCCGCCGTAGTTTACAGTAAACTCAAATACGGGAACGTAGTCTACAAGCTTGCTCTTTGCGGGGTCTTTAAGCAGGGAGGCAAGGTCGCTTGCCGCAAATTTTACTATGACGGGCTCGCCGTTCTCGTCCGTCACTTCATTGCCGTCCTCGTCGCGCTCAATGTAATACATCTGGTTTTCTGCGGCGTCGGTGGCATAGATGGCAAATCTGTAAAGACCGTCGTCCTCTATCTCTATAGAAAGCTCGTTATATGCAAGCGAGGTGGACGAACCGGAATCGCTGCCAATATAATATATGGAGAAAGAGAGGTCGCGGTAGGACGTGACATTGTCGCGGATATACTCTTCAAAAGAGGGAAGATAAAAATAGTTACCGTCGCCCGCAGAGGCCTTCTGCTCTGCAAGCGCCTCTTCTACGAGCTGCTGATAACCTTCAAAGCCGTTCTCTCCCTCTGCTGCGTCTGCCGCGGGGCTGTAAGTTGCGCCGAGGTTATCGGCTGTTGCCCTTATGAACTTATACTCTTCGTCGTTGGCAGCGCCTGCCGTTACCGTGCTGAGGTATTCAGAGGGGATATACCACTCGAGGAACACGTCATCGGAATTGCCGTTTGAAGCAGTGCTGTCTTTTATGGTGAAGTAAACTTTTACAAGGCACTGCGTGGTGTAGTCGGGGCCGTTGTCAGCCGCGCCGGGCTTATAGGTATCCGCACCCTTGATTACGGGTGCATCATCGCCGGAAGCAACCTCTATAAAGTTGTTGGTAGCGTCCGTGCCGTCCTCTTCGCCGTCACCCGTGTAGTTGAGGTTGCCAAGCTCGCGCTGGGCTTTGGTGAGTACGTAGTAGTTGAGCGTGGAGCGGGGCGAAGTTGCAAGCATATCGATTACCGTGTAATCAATATCTATCGTGCGGCCGTAGTCGAGCGTAGTTATATCTTCGTCGAGGCAGAGCACGGGAGGAGTATTGTCGTTTATCCTGCGCGCGTCGCTGCCTTCGGTGGTAACGAGCTCAAAGCTCTGATTGTTGAAGGAATAAAGAACCATCGTAACGGGCTCTTCGGCGCCCTCTGCAAACTGCGCACTGTAAGTCAAAGGAGTTACAGATGTGCTGCTTGTGGAGGAAACGTAACTTGCATAACTGCCGCCCACGTTTTCAAATTTGCCGTAAACGGTGTTTGCCGAAGTCATGCTCTCCGTATCGTTGGTGACTGCCACAGAGTAAACGCCGCCTGCATAATCAGTAAATGAAATTGTTATGCTCTCGGGCGAAAGGGCAACCGCGTCCTGAGCGGAAACGACTTCCTCTATCGCGTCGGCACGCTCGGTGGCGTCTTCGGGAAGAGCCTCGCCTATCTTTACATACACGCTCTCGCCGCGGGCGATGAAGGTGACGTAATTATCGGTTACATCGTCCTTGGTTTGGGTGTACTGCTGGCTCTGGAACTTTATGGTGAACGTTTCAAAGTTGAGCTCGGGGAAGCCTATCTCGGTAGAGAGGAAACCCTCTTCGGGCACGCCCGTGGGGTTGCCGTCTTCACGCGCAGAGGCGAACCAGTGATACGCAAGGTTTTTGCGGTAGGTCACGGTGCTGCTGTCGCTGGCGAACTGGAAGGCCGTATAGTAATTTTCGCCTACGGTCTCCTCCTCTATGGAGGCCTGTCCTGCCGTATAGAAATAGTTGCTGCCCGTCAGGGTGACAGTTCTGTCTGCCTCGGCGGTGAGCGCCCCGCCCGTGATTGCGGCCGCCGCAGCGAGCGATGCAGCCGAAATGAGCGCAAGCGATGTTATAGAAATTTTCCTGTTTTTGGTCATAACCTGCTCCGGAAAGACTTATTGGTCTTTTTTGTATGAACGCGATGTGCGCGCCACTGATTTCTGCGCCGACATTTAAAACCCGTGCGGGCAAAAATATGGTCACGCATAGTCTTACTTTTTAAGTTTACTATTAAAAAAAGTATTTGTCAAACGCTTTTGTTTGCGGCCGGCAAATACTTTGCAATTTTTCACATTTTTAAGGAATTTTTCACGCTTTAACTTCTATGTGAAACAATTTCCAGGGGTTCTCTGAAAGGGGCGGCTCGGCAATAAAGCGCATCTTTTCGCCCGTTACGGGATGAGGAAAAGTGAGCGAGTACGCCCAGAGCGCAAGCTTGCCCTTGACGGCGCGTTCGCCGCCGTAGCGCATATCGCCGTAGACGGGCGCGTTGATTGCCGCCATCTGCACCCTTATCTGGTGCGTCCTGCCGGTGTGCAGCTTTATCTCCGCAAGCGAGAGCGCGCCCTTTTCTTCGAGCACGTTGTAATCGAGGGAGGCAAATTTTGCGCCCTCCTCCGTCTGCGTGCAGACATATACCATATTATTTACAGAGTTCTTTCTGAGGTAGTTTTCCAGCGTGCCGCTCTTTTTGGAGAGGTTGCCGCAAAGCACGGCAAGGTACTTCTTTTCAAAACCGCCGCTTTTGAGCTGTTCCGACAGGCGCGCCGCCGCCTTTGACGTCTTTGCGTAGACCATAACGCCGCCCGTAGGTCTGTCCAGCCTGTGCACAAGCCCGAGGAAAACATTGCCGGGTTTGTTGTACTTCTCCTTGATGTAGCGCGAAGCGCAGTCGAAAAGGTTGTCGTCGCCGCTTGCGTCAGGGCAGCAGGCTATGTTCTGCGGCTTTAAAAGCACAAGGAGGTGATTATCTTCGTACAATATAACAAGTTCTTCTGTCTGCATTTTGCTCCGTATGCGGCTCTGCCGCAAAATTCTTACTTTGAGTTTATTATTTAATGTCTTTGATTTGCGATGTGAAAACGCCGCTCGCGCCGCAGGGAAGATATATGCCCTCTTCGGTGGGCAGGCAGAGTTCGTATGCCTCGGTGTCGCCGCTGAAATTTTTTAAGGCGAGCTTTAAAATATTGCTTATTACCGTGGGCTGAAGACCTGTGGTATAGCTGTTTACAAGCACGAAGAGCGGGTCTTCGGCAAGCACATCGGCACAGCTTACGACAAAGTCGAAAATGTCGTCCTCTATCTTCCACATCTCGCCGCCCGGGCCGCGCCCGTAGCTGGGAGGGTCCATTATTATGGCGTCGTAGCGGTTGCCGCGCCTTATCTCCTTTTTAATAAACTTGAAACAGTCGTCTATTATATAGCGTATTCCGCTCTCTATGCCTGAAAGGCGGGCGTTGCGCCCCGCCCTCTCTACCATTCCCTTGGCCGCGTCCACGTGCGTGACGAGCGCGCCGCTCTTTGCGCACGCAACCGAAGCGCCGCCCGTGTAGGCAAAGAGATTGAGCACTTTTACCTGGCGTTCGGGATTTTTCTTAAGACGCCCCTCTATGAGCGAGCGCATCATATCCCAGTTGGCGGCCTGCTCGGGGAAAAGCCCCGTATGCTTGAAGCCCATGGGCTTTACTATGAAACTGAGGTCGCCGTAGGCTATGTTCCACTCCTCGGGCATCGGTCTGCGGTATTCCCAACCGCCGCCGCCCTTGCCGCTGCGGTGATAGACGGCGTTTATATCTTTATAGGCGTACAGGTCGCGCGAAGGGCGCCAGATGACCTGCGGGTCGGGTCGCAACAGAACAACGTCTCCCCAACGCTCCAGCTTCATGCCGTCGCCGGTAGCTATTATTGAATAATCCTTCCACCTGTCAGCAACTTTCATAGGCAGAATTATACATTGTTTTGCCGCAAAAGTAAAGCAAAACGCCGCCCGCTCCCGCATTACCGCATATAAAAGTATTATAATAATATTGTAATGGCGGCTGTAACGGCGGCGCGGCCGAAAAACATTGCCATACAGCTGGCGCAGCCCTATGACGCCTGCTGCGGCCTGACAATGCCGTCGGGGGTTTATCAGCATTCGCGGCAGCGGCTGCACTTTCGGGAGCTTGACTGCTTACGGTGCGGCTGCACTTTCGGCAGGCCGCACTTTTTGCAGGCCGATAGAACTTTCGGCGGGCTGATACAAAAGTTGCGCAAGAATAAGGATTGCCCGGCAAAGCCAGGCAATCCGCACCCATTTTTCGGACAATCTACACCCTTTCGGGCAATCTGCACCCCCCCTTTGAATTAAACATACTGTTCAAAGAGATTTTGCAGAGTATAGTAGTACTGGCCGAGATAGTTCTGCGCTGTTGTATCCGCCATAAACAGGTTGAGCCTTTCGGCCGCGTCGGGTATGGACATATAGTAGTTGCGCACTATCTGATAGCGGTCGAGATAGGACAGAGAATAGTCTACAATATATCCTGGCTCTTCGTCGCCGCCCCCGCTCGGTTTGTCGTCGTCCGCCGTGGGTACATTGAGCGAAAGGTTATACACAAGGTTGTCCTTTAAAATTTCAACCTGCTTTTCATACTCCGCGTCCAGCTCGGCGCACTTGTCGGTGTACAGACTGGAGTTGAGCATACCTGCCGAAAGCACAATGTTATAAAAGGTCTGTTTGTCCCTTTCAAGCTCGCTTGTAAGCTCGTTCTTGTCCTGCTGGGCGGTGCGCAGCAACCTCATCTGCACGGTGGAGAGCGCCAACAACTCCTCCTCGGTCATTTCTATGATATCAAACTCCAATACCTCACCCCCTCTTTAAGAATACGGCTTTTAAGTACCCGGGCAGCTCTGAACACTCCGCCTCGAAAGTGAAGCGTTCGCCCTGCAGATTTACCTCCGCACGGCCGTCTATAACATCGCACACCCTGACTTTTCCGTCCGAGCGCACGGTGATTTTTTGGCAATTACCCCCTACATATAGCCGTTTCAAATACTTTTTGCCCGCACTGCCGAGGTCGGTGAAGCCGCTTGCCCATACCCCGCCCGCAGCCTTAGGAACGATTTCGTAAAGCCCGTCTGAAAAGAAGAAAACTCTGCCGCAGGCGCATATGCAGGACGCCTGTTTTTTAATGTAGCAGACCGCGCCGCTTTCGCCGTCTATGCAGGCTATGACGCCCTCGCCGTCCAGAGTGCCTGCGGCGTAGTAGGTGTTGCCGCACGCCGCGCCGCAGGTAGCCGTAAATCCGCGCAGCCCCTCCGCCGCAAACCGTTCGACAGAAGTGCCGCCATAGGCGTACAGCCCGGACTTTGTAAAGAAGAAAAGCTTGCCCGCGCATACTGCGGCCGTTCCGTCCGTTATCTCGTCGGTAGTGGTATCCGAGAGAGAGACGCGGAAGTCCTCGGCGTCGCCGTAGGCGCGTATTACCGTAAGCCCGAATTTGCGCACGGCAAGCAGCCTCTCTTTAAACACGACGAGCGTTAGCACTTCGCCGCGCTCGGCATCCAGCCTTACATAACCCGCGCCGTCCAGGCTCTCCGTCCAGTTGCGCGCCCTGCCCGGAACCGACCAGCGGACAACGCGGCCGTCGGCCGTATCGACGCCGAAGACGCGCGAATACATAACCGCGCCAAGCTTTACGGGAATGGTTGCCACCGGCGAAACGGAGGTTGCGTCTCCCTTGAACGCCTTGACGCCGTCGGTTACCATGGCGTAGTCCTCACCGTCCTCGCACACTTCTATAAAGCATGGCGAAGAAGAAAAGCCGACGGCGTACTCGAAGAAGTTGTTTACCGCGCGGGTAGAGCGGTAGAGCGTTCCGTCGCTTAGAAGATAGAGATTGCCGTTTTTTGTGAAGTATATGCCCTGCGCCGAGGCAGGTACATTAGCCTGGGTGAGGGCGACAGCTGAAAACGCGGGGCTTGCACCGTCTGCGCCAGCAATGCCGAAGAAAGTACCGTCTGAAAGGTCCGCCTCCCACTCTTTGAAACTGTACTTAGGAAAATCAGTTTTGCGCAGAATGTAGTTCATACCCAGCCTCGCGCGGGGATTTGCCCGCCTTTAGTGATGGGGCGCAGCCTTGCAAGCTCCTGCGTGTATCTGCCCTCCCAGCATTCAGAGGCCTCGATATCTCCGCAGATTAAGGAGTACTCCGCCGCAACGCCGTACGCCATCAGGCGCTCGCTCACGGGATAGCCAGTATAATCTGAAGTGTGATTGAGCTGCTTTTTAAGCGGCAGATAGGTGTATTTTACAGTTATTGTTTTTGCATCCACCTCCATATATCTTGGTTTGAGCGTGTATTTTAACGCCTTCCCCTCTGAAGTTACGCTGAGAATTTTTATGGGCGAGTGGGCAAACACACTGTAATATACAGTGCCTACCGATACGGGAAGCTCCTCCTCGTACTCGAGGGGGAAATACGCGCGCGCAAGTTCGTCTTCGACGGCGTTGTAACAGTGGACGAGCGCGCCCACTTCCCTCTTCAGATTTTCGTCTTCGGAATAGGAACCGTCGTCCACGGCGTCGGCCTCCTTATCCATGCCCAGATAGCGCATGGCGGAAACTATTATATCGGAAACAAACATTTTATTTACCGTCCTCCTGAAAAAAACTTATATCGGCGCGCGCCGCAGAGCGCGCGCCGAAAGCAAATTGTTGCGCCTTATGATGCGCCAAAAACACATTACTTTTACATACAACGCGCATTAAGCGCATCAGCGCACAGCGGAACTCAGATTAAAAACCTGTTATTCTGCCCTGGGCGCACGGTCTTTTGCAGATAAGTTCGGCGTACTTTACAAGCGTTGCGCTGTAAGCCGCCTTGCCGGGAACCTGTTTTAAAATTTTGCCGTCCTCGTCCTCGAGCCAGCTCCAGTCGCAGAGCTGAGCTATGCAGAAATCATCGGTATTTATAAGGAAGATTGCGTCTTCATTGCAGTACCTGTCCGCCACGACGGGTATGCCGTCGAACAGAATGGTGCTGTATCCGCCATTGAGCGTTGCCGTGTTCACCTGCATCCTGCCCGCGCTGAGAATTTCGGCAATCTTGCTCTTGTTCTTGTAGGAGCAGAGTATCATGTTGGGGCGACGGCCGAAATATTCCTCTATATAGTTTATTCCGTCCATTATGGAAGTTTCCGTGAGCGAGGTGACGGAGAATTCAACAGGATTTAAAAAGCTCTCTTCGCTGCGGGTAAGGCCGTAGATGTCATCCGTGCTGAAGAGTGCAGCGAGACCGGTTATCTCGTTGCCGTAGGCGCCGTGCATGTATATCTTTTTACCTGCAAGCGTGCCCTCTATCTCCTGAGAGAGCGTTATTTTGCCGTTGCCGTAATCGACCGTTGCAACGGTGACACCCTCGCCGCCCTCGAGTATCAGTGAACCTGACCTTATATCCACCTTCATTCCCTCGAAGAAGCGGCCAATCGTATCCACATACAGGCCGGTTGTATCCGTCTTGGATATGTTTCCGAGGAAACCGTTGCCATCGCCGAAGAGCATACGCGAAAAGTTGATTTTTGCGCTGGCTACAAGGCCCTCCATCTCGGCGTTGAGAAGGTCTACAAACGCTCCGCTCGAATCGGAAGAGGCACGCAGCGCCTTATCGGAAATTTCTATCGTGCCGTAGATGTTTTTTAGCGTAGATGTAAGATTTATATACCTGTTAGAACCTGCCGTGGGGAGGTCGCCGTCTTCGCTGCCCGCCATAACGCGGTTTATGTCGCCCCTGACGGCGGCAACCTTTACTTCCTTGCCGAAAACTTCGGCGCTGTTTTTATCTATCGCCGCATAGAAGGGCGAAACGGCGTTGAGCTGGGACGAAACGGCGTCCAGATAATAGGTCTTAAGAGCTTTGTCTGCATTTGCAACTGTTATCAAAATTGTTCCTCCTTAAAATAAATCAGTTATTTTTTAAAAATTCTTTTGCCAGTCTGCCCGCCTCCTTTATGGTTGCAGGCTTGCCGGCAGGCGACGGGACGGAAATCCCGCCTGCGATTATGGGCACGCCCCTGCCGCTTGCCACTTCGCCGAGGTACTCGGCAATAATTTTGCCGCGCACTTTTTCGTCAGCTTTGGCAAGCTTGTACAGTTCTTCGCCCGAAGTTCGTTCGGGGGAGGGCGCTGCGCTGTCCGCGTCCGGCGAGCGCTCCGCCTTGTTCCTCCTCTCGAGTTCGGCCAGCCTCTGGCTGCGTCGGGTAAATTCAGCTTCCAGGCCGGCATATGCTTCCAAAAGGGCCTTTACGTCTTTGAACTTTCCAAGGTCTGCCGCAGCCTGTTTGCCGTTATCTTCCGCCTCCGCGGTATCTGCCGTGCCTTTGAGCTCATTTTCAAGGTTATCCATTTGCTTCCTCCTTTAATTTGTTTTTATGTTCTTTTATATGCGCACAGATGCGTTCCTTCACATCCTTGCGCGGCTTTACTGAAAGTATGTATGCCGTGTGCCGCCTTATGTGTACGGCGTCGTCGTCATACTCGTTGACTTCTGCGGGCATATTCTCCATAGTCCTGTTCTCCTCTTCGGCGCGCTCCTCCTGCAAGGTTTCAAGGTCGCTGCCCGCAAAACAGCCGTAACCTATGTAGGTCAGCACTCTGTTCTTTGTCTGCGCGCTCATTTTTCCGTCCTCGCCGAAAAGCAGTCCCTTATCCATCATTTCATATATGACGTTCCTGCGCTCTGCGGGGGTGAGGTTGAGGTCGCTGTCAGACTCCAGTATGACCTCGTCGCACAGTACGTCCTCGCCGCGGAACACCGTAGTGCCTGCGCCGCCGCGCACCGCCCTGCCCGCGCCCGAAAACTGTCTGTAAAGACGGAGTATCTGCCTGCCCGCCTCCTTGAGCGCCGTCTTTATTGACTGGTAGCACACGTTCAGTCGGGCGTCGTCCTGCTCTATGAGCAGCTGAAGTCCCGTAGCCGAGGTCACCGAAGAGAATGTGTCGCCGTTCTGCGTAAGGTCGCCCGTACCCGAAATGCGTGCAAACTCGTCCTCAAGCGTCTCTTCCTCCCTCTCGAAGGCGTCGGGCAGAGTGCCTAAAGTGAGCATCTCGGGCGGTTTGCCGCCCTGGCGGTAGACTATTATCTTACCGGGACGCAACCCGTCCTCGGCGAGTTCGTCGGTATCGACCGAGCCCTCCTCCACGGCAACCGTGCCCATGGAAATTCTGTTGAGAAATTCGTGCTTGCGGTTACGCACCGCGTTGTATGCGCGCTGGACGGGTATCATTCTCTCGACCACCCCCGCGCCGAAAAAGCTCCCCGCGAGCGGCATGCAGGTCTGCCTTATGAAGGGGTAGGAGCGCGCGCCGTCCTTGCCGTTCATGTAGGGCAGAGGGCCGTCGAAGAGCAGCTTTCCGCCTGCAACAACGGTAAGTCTGCCCTCGGGCATGGTGTCAGTGGGGCGACAGTAGCGCTCTATGACCACCTCGTACCCTCTGCGCAGGGCGCGCACGGGCGACTGTGCGATGTAGCCCGAGGACGAGCAGGGCGAAAGGGCAAACTCGTTTATGTCCCTGCCGGCAAGCTCCACGCCGTAGGCCGCGCGTATGTCCTGCACGGGTACGGCGCGTGCGTGAATTACCGAGGGCTGACCCTCGAACCCGTCCTCCGAGAGGGAATAGGGATAGATTTCAAAGGGCGGGACGGCGATTACGCGCACATCGCCCTCGTGTATCTCCCTGCCATCCTCGGTTACGCCTACAACCCCGCCCGCTTCGTTGTCCCACACAACCTTGTAGAAGGCCGTGCCGCAGGTCTCCGACCACACTGTGGCCTGCGAGAGGGCGTCCTCCAGTCCGCAGTTCTCCCTTGCCGCACCAAGAAGAGCGGAAGAGAGCGAAGCCGCGCGCTTGTCCTGCTCGCTCGCGGTGACGGGGCGGACGGAGAGCGCGGGCCGTATGCGCGCAAGTTTTGCACACCTTAGTTCAACCGTGGGCGCAATGTGGTTGAATACCCTGCGCGGCTGCCAGCCGTACACCTTTTCCTCCTCCTCAACGTCGCCCGCGGCGTTTATGCCGCAGTACTGATTGCCGCTTACAAAGTTCATGCACAGTTCCCAGCTCCTCTCTGCCAGCCTGCGCTCCCTCTGCCTTGCGGCAAAGTCCTCCTCCACCTCGGCGACAAGCTTCTTTTCCGCCTCCTGCCGCTGCTTTAACGCCTTTTCGCTTCTGACGTCAGTTTTCTTTGCCAATGTTGTCCTCCTTTAAAAGTTCAATTAATTTTTTTCTGCGCTCTTCCAGCTCTTCGTCGCTCAGGTTTTCAACGCCCGTGTCGCCGTCGAGCAGCATTTTAACAGCCTTTATATCGGGCGGGACGTCCCGCCTTGTCACTTTGCGCTTTACAAGCCTGAGTTCCTCGCCGTCCACGGCGTATTCCTCCACGACCTCGCTCGTATCGAACCCAACCGCGCACTTCAAAAGCGCCTTTTTTATGCCCTCATCGTTCAATTTTTTTGTTCAACCTCCTTATTCTGCGCTCCTTGTCCGCCGCGAGCGGCGCGGGAGCGTATTCCCTCTCCGCAGGGCGCGGCCTCGTCATTATAAAGTACCTCAGCTCGTCCATGCTGTGGTCGTCGCGCTTTATTGGCGAATCGCCCGCACCCCAGCTGTAACCCTTGAACTCGGCAATCATGTTTGTGCAGCAGGGGAATATGAACAAATCGGGCGTGCCGTTGCCGCGGGCAAGATAGCTCTTCACGCGCGCTATTCCCGTAAATACGTCCTTATTGACGTTGGTGTCCACAAGTATTCCCCTCTCGCAGAACAGCTCGGCCACCGATTTTGTCGAGGCGAGCGTGCGCTGATTTGCGGCGCTGTCTATGAGTGCGCGCAACCTGCCCTTTGAATCCGTCTTCCAGCCCAGTCTGCGGCTGATTTCGCATATGGCGCGGGCGTGGTAGTCTATATCCCTGCCCTTTTCGTAGTGCTCTGCCACGACATACACGTTGCCGTCCCAGTCCACACAGTACCAGTGCGCCGAAAGCGGGTTGTTAAGTCCCGGGTCTATCGAGATTATCTCCTGCCACTCGCGCGGGACGGTGAACGGCTTTTGCAGGACGTGCACGGCCTCGTCAAACTCGGGATAAACAAGTCCGCACCCCTCTGAAAACCTGCCGTACTTTCTGCTGTCGAGCGAAGAACCTTCAAGCGCGCCCTCAAGCAGCTTTATTTCGCTGGCTGAAAGAAAGGGATTATCTTCCCAGTTCATAAACTCGTACCAGATTTCGGGATTATTTTTTTTGTTCAGGTAAATCTCGGTGTATATAAATGTCCTGCCCTTGAGCGGCGTCATTGTGCCGAAGATGTCGCCCCGCTTATCCATCACCCTCATAAGGCACTCTTCATAGATGTCCCTGGGCGGCTCTTCGTCGAACCACACAAAGTCGAGCGAAGCGCCCTGGAATTTTTCCCTGCCCTGGTCGCAGCTTTTAAAACCTATCGTGGATATGCCGCCGAAGACGTTTTTTATCTTTATCTGGTCGATTATGCCCGAGGCAGGGCTGTCCTTTCGCCCCGAAATCATAACGATATCATCTATCCAGCTCCTGGGCAGATATTGCAGTATCTTGCTCTGCGCCACGTCGCGCTGAACCTGCTGCGAGAGCGAAACCACCCAGCCGAACACGTCCTTTCTGTTCTTTCTGTACGGGTGATTGCCGCGCGCCATCCAGATTGCCTCCACCGCGCCGCACTCCGTCTTGCCAGAGCGGTTGCCCCCGAATACCCATCTGTTGCGCTTTTTACATTTATGGAAGGCGAGCTGTTTTTTGTGTTTTTTGCGGCCGACATTGTAGGTTAGCAGTCTGTTGCCCTTTTTCCTCCTCTCCAGCTCGCCCTCCACCTTTAAAAGTTCTTCAAAAAGTTGCTCTTTCTCCATTCTCAAAACTATGCGCGCGGCCGCAATTCCCTCCTTTTTGACTTTTTATTACAAAATATGCTAATATCTTCACTGCTTACGCCCTTTAAAATATTCGGTATGAAAGGTCTATCGGTCGTATGCGCGCTGCTCGTTGCGGCAATTTTATTGTTTGCGCCCTGCACGGCATACGCTCAGTCAACCGAATACCAACCGACCGCCCAGACGGTGTATGCGCGCGCGCTTTCACGCGAGGCGTATTTCTGCACGCTGCCCGATTTAGCGACGAGCACTTTTGCCGTGCCATATACATACTGCGTGGAAGTGCTGTCCGACGACGGCGAATGGTTCAGAGTGAAGTACGCCGAAGACTACGGCATATACCGCGCCGTGTACGGATATGTACAAAAGCGCGACTTTGAACTGGTTTCCGAAAGGCCGCAGACCGTCTACCTCTATAAGCCGATATCGGTCACATTCTCGCAGGACGCACCTTCGGGCAACCTGCCCGTAATAGGCGACATAACCGTCACAGCGGCGTTTTACGGCTCGTATTACAGCGGCGCGGCAGGGTATTCCTATGTGCTGTGTGAAGATTCGTTCGGCTATATTGTGGGGGCAAATGAAGATTACCCCCTCATCCTGCCCGAAAATACAGATACGGATAACCCTGCCAAACAGCCCGCCTCCAACGGCGGGAAAATTGCCGCAGGCGTGATACTTGGCGTGCTTGCGCTTACAGCCGTTGCCGTTGCAATGCTTTCAGGCAAGAAGGGCAAACGCAAGAGCTCAAATAAGACCAGCGACCCGTTCGGCCCCAAATACCGCTGATACGCGCAATGCAATCTGCGCCATATAAAAGATTTTTTGTGTGCCGCTTTGTTACAGCTATCCGCACAAGCTGCCGTCTCGCTGTCTTTCGACGCACACTTTTCAGTGACCGCACCCCTCCGCCCGCCTTAAAGCCGCCGCTTTCAGTACAAACCGCCCGACATCCGATACACGGTCAGAAGTTTACAATGCCTGCACCGAAGTCCATCTGCCAAAACGAATATTGTACATATTAAATCTTCAGTCGAAGAAGCAGAACTCCTTCATTGCGGCTATGCCCTCGGCGTGCTCCTGCGAATGGCTGCGTATGCGCCTTGCAAACGCCTCTGCCAGTCTGTGCGCCCGCTTGCCCTCGTCCTCTGTAATGCGCGAAAAGGCGTACCTGTATAAGACCATTCTGTCCTGCGGGGTAAACGTGTTCATTGCCCAGGATAACAGCGAGTTGAGCTCACGCAGGCGCTGTCTTTTAATGGTCAGGGCTACGACCTCTGCAACGCAGTCCTCTGCACTGCGCGCGTCAAACGCCTTGCACGCCTTTTTGAGTATCAGCCTTTCAATCCTCCTCTCCGCCTCTGCGGATAAAAAATAGTACCTGATTATTTGCTTTACCTTCATTCTGATGTCCCCTAAACACAAATACAAACATTTGTTTGTTTTTTACAGTTGTATTATAACCGTTAAAT